>FWPV01000188.1_pt1 | contig 217926 bp, 218 predicted proteins | sample 2228371 | NCBI WGS metagenome assembly FWPV01 (sample SAMEA103939776, study PRJEB20133) | metagenome
TCTCTCGCTCCAAGCAGAGAGTAGTTCAGTGGTAGAATGTCCCGCCAAGCGGGAAGGTCGCGGGTTCGATCCCCGTCTCTCGCTCCAAAAATCAAGTACACCATTGCACTATGGGGCGGTAGCCAAGGTGGTCACGGCACCGGTCTGAAAAACCGGCTATGTGAGTTCGACTCTCACCCTCCCCACCATTCTCCCTATGGCCATAAGAATAAATAAATTCCTGGCGAAGTCGGGTGTTGGATCCAGGCGAAAAAATGAACAGGCTATTAGAGACGGAAGGGTTACAGTCAATGGCCGGCAAGCAAAACTGGGGGAATTTATCGATCCTAAAACAGATATAATCGTTTATAACGGGCAAAGAGTCGCCGCACAATCTAAGCTACTCTACATAATGCTAAATAAGCCCGTCGGAATAATCTCATCGGTTAAGGACGAGCGGGGTAGAAAAACGGTTTTGGACTTGGTAAAAACAAAAGAACGCATTTATCCCGTTGGCCGACTGGACTACAATTCATCGGGGCTAATTTTGCTCACAAACGATGGGAATTTGGTACTCAAACTAACTCACCCAAGATACCATCTGCCCAAAAAATATCTTGTAGAGGTTGATCGGCCAATTTCGGATAACGACTTAAAGAGGCTAGAAGGCGGAATTTTACTGGACGACACAACCACATTACCGGCAAGAACCCATCGCCTTGCAAAAAACAGATTTGAGATTACCCTGTATCAAGGCCTAAAAAGACAAATCCGGCTGATGTGCAAATCGCTCGGATACCAAGTTCTGCAACTCCACCGTACCGACATTGGACCACTTAACATCGGCAATCTGAAATCAGGCCAATATCGTCACTTGACAACCATGGAAATCGCGTCGCTTAAAAAGTGCTAAACTAAGTTTATGTCGACAATTCCTAGCAATTGGGTGATCTACGCCTTACTTTCCGCGATCTTTGCCTCTTTAGTGGCGATTTTTGGGAAAATCGGACTTAGGGATATAGACACAAATACCGCCACCGCTATACGGGCTGTTATTATGGCGCTGTTCCTCGTCGGCCTGATCTTGGTTCAAGGCAAGTTTTCCGTTATCAAGCAGATCATAAACCAACCGACTCCCCTACTTTTTATTATTTTTAGCGGACTGGCTGGAGCGCTTTCTTGGTTGTTTTACTTTCTTGCGCTCAAAACTGGTAGGTCGTCGCAGATTGTACCTTTGGACAGACTTAGCGTGGTTTTCACTCTTATTCTGGCGGCAATATTTTTAGGTGAGAAGCTTTCCTTCAAAACCATTGTCGGCGCTATAACCATCGTGGTTGGGACAATATTGGTTGCTTTGGGTTAACATCCTAAATAAGTTATAATTAGAAGGCTAGGGGCGATTAGCTCAGTCGGTTAGAGGGCTTGGTTTTAGATAAACTGGTCGGGTAGCTCAGTTGGTCAGAGCATCCGGTTTACATCCGGAGGGTCACAGGTTCAAATCCTGTTCCGACCACCAATTTGTCGCTTTGGCGCCTAGGGCCAAAACCATACAAAAAGGTCTTAAGTTCGATTGCTACATCGCCCGCCGGGCAATACATATGACTCCTGCTCAAGAACTAGTCAGGATTAAGAAGCTCGCTAGTCAAATCTTTGGGTATAAAGTAGTAAAACTAACTATCTTCCTGTTCGTTATCTCGATAGTCCTACCAATTTCCTTCTTTTTAGTCGTCAAACCAAAACCGGCGCAAAAAATAACCTGGGGCATAAATTTTAGTCAAAAATACGCAACAGAGCTGGGGCTAGACTGGAGGGATGCGTACCTTAAAATTCTGGACGATTTAAAACCCAAACACGCCAGGCTGGTGATTTATTGGGACCAAACCGAACCCACAGAGGGTAATTATGTTTATTCAGATACTTTGTGGCAACTTGATGAAGCCAAAAAGCGCGATGTCAAGGTTATTATGACGATTGGTAGGAAGGTTCTTCGCTATCCAGAGTGTCACGAGCCAAATTGGTGGTTAAAAAGCGCAGATTCAAGTTACAAAGAAACCGCGCTTTTAAAATATGTGGAAAACACCGTCCTGCAACTAAAACATTACGACAACATAATAATGTGGCAGGTGGAAAACGAGCCTATGTACCCTTTTGGCGACTGCCAGAAGCAGTACAAGGAGACAGTGGAAAAAGAGGTGGCTTTGGTGCGTAAGCTGGACAACCGGCCGATTTTGATTCAGGACTCAGGAGAAGGCGGGTTTTGGCGCCCGCTGTATTTAATGGGCGACTACTTGGGCATCTCAATGTATAGACGCACATGGTACAACTTTTACAAAGATGTAACGGGAGTATCGTTTTATGTACAGTACCCAATCGCTCATTGGGCTTATAAAATCAAGGCGGTGTTAACGGCGGTGCCGGTGGACAAAATTATTGTGACGGAACTCCAGGGTGAGCCTTGGGGACCGGTTATAAACTCTAAATTAACGGAGGAGGAAAAGCTTAAAACCATGTCGCCCCAACAATTTATTGACACTATAAACTACGCTCAAAAATCCGGTTTTGACCAGATATATTTTTGGGGAACGGAGTGGTGGATGTGGGAAAAAGAATTCAACAACAACTCATTTTACTGGGATACCGCAAAAGCGCTCATAAGAAACTGACAAATTTTGCATTACTGGGTATAATTTTACGGCTTGATAAATTTACGCGCTTTTTGCGTTGGGGGATCGTCTAACGGCAGGACGCTTGGTTTTGGGCCAAGTTATTGGGGTTCGAATCCCTGTCCCCCAGCCAGAATCTAACCATAACAACACTTGAAAGAAAATCACCGCCTCCCCTGTATTACCTGCATAGGATTAAAAAGGAGGTGATTTACAATGATCAAAAAAGTGGCAATTTTAAGTGTTGTCGGACTTAGCCTAATGGGTCTTACCACTCTTTCTAGGTCAGCTTTTGCCTATAGAGGAGATCCGTCCGTAAAGGGACCCAATTACTCGGAAGAAAGACATCAGGCCATGATAAAGGCTCTTGAGACAAAAGATTACAAAGCTTGGAGAGAGCTTATGCAAGGAAGAGGTAGGGTAACTCAGATTATTAATGAGCAAAACTTTGCCAAGTTTGCAGAAGCTCATAAGCTAGCTTTGGAAGGAAAAACCGATGAAGCCAAAAAGATTAGGGAAGAATTGGGTTTAGGTCTTAGAAACGGCGCAGGTTACGGCGGGCGGGGGACCAGACAGAGGATGGGTGAAGGTTATTGGAGAAAATAACCAAAGATAGAGCTTTGTAATGATGTTACGAGCATGCTGGTGCGCCCCGCTTTAAAGCGGGGCGCACCAGCTCAGAAGTTGAAATATTATAGACAATCGATAAATGTTTAGGCATTTTGCTACAATTTCCTGCCTCGCGAGCTCTCACCTTGTTTGGGTAGGCTATACCTAACACTTAACGAATGGTGACAGTTTTGCACAAGGCATTATAGAATAGTGTCTGGCTAAAACTTATGGAAAGAGAAAACCTTGACAATTTAACGGACGAGCAGTTAGTCCAGAGAGTAACCCAGAACAACAAGGAGCTATATAGTCAAATAATAAAGCGATATCAATCAAAACTTATTAGATACGCGTCATACCTCTTATTTGACCCAGATAAGGCCATGGATGTTGTTCAGGAAGCTTTTATAAAGGCGTATATAAACCTAAACAGCTTCGATACCAAGAAAAAGTTTTCCTCCTGGCTGTATAGAATAGTCCACAACGAGGCGATAAACATGGTAGAAAAACACAAAAAAACAATCCCGCTGGACCCTGATATTGATTTCGACAGCGGATATAACATAGAGGAAGACTATCTAAAGTCAGAGCTTACTGCTCACGCTCAAGACTGTTTGAAGCAAATGGATATCATATATAGCGAGCCACTTTCCCTCTATTATTTAGAAAACAAGTCGTACGAAGAAATTGGCGATATTTTAAGAATTCCCGTAGGCACGGTGGGAACCAGAATTAACCGAGCCAAAGTTATAATGAGGAAAATATGTCAAAAAAAGATGAAGCAACTAAACATATAAATATTGAGCAGACGGTCATGTCTGAGATATTATCTGGCAGGGTCAGAATGAAACCCAAGTGGTACTTCGTCGCGGGTTCAATTCTTTCTGTTTTAGGACTTGCAGGACTTGTCGTTACGGCAGTTTTTTGCCTCAACCTTTTGCTTTTTCTTATCCGCAAACGCGGTCCAGGCTTTCATCGTCTGGAACTTATGCTTGACAGCTTTCCGTTATGGGTTCCGTTATTGGCAATCGCGTCTATAGGTGGCGGAATTATTATGCTCAAAAGGTTTGATTTTTCGTACAAGAAAAGTTACAAAACGGTTGTTTTAGGATTTATACTTTCCGTACTTTTTGCCGCGTACGCTATTGATGTGTCCGGTCTTAGTGAGCTGTGGTTTAAAAGGGGTCCCGCAAAGTACTTGCGCCAGACCGGCCCCAAAATATTGAGATAACAGAATCAATCAACTCAACCACTCAAAGCGCCTATACGGCTAAAATAGGCAGAGAAGACCAGCTAAATCGTACATTCAAACTCATGCATGGAATCTGATCTTAGAAAATTAGAACGACTAAAGCGCGTGCTCAGCCTCCTGAATGATTTTACGCATGTAAGCAACTGACTCCACGGGGTACTTGCCTATAGCGGTTTCCTCGGAGAGCATAACCGCGGAGGAACCAGAAAACACGGCGTTAGCTACATCCGAGGCTTCCGCATTGGTGGGGTGTTGGTTGTCCACCATAGAAAGCAACATTTCTGTCGCTGTTATCAAAAACTTTCCTTTCTCTACGGCTTTGCGGGTAAATTGCCTTTGCAATGGCGGAACCTTCTCTAGGGAAACCGCTTGGCTTAGATCACCTCTGGCAATCATTATGCCGTCCGAGGCCTCTAATATGTCGTCAAAATTGTCGACACCTTTCTTTGACTCTATTTTGGAAACTATAAAAACCGAGCTCCCCTGCCCCATTTCCTTCCGCACCCTTTCTACCTGATCAGCATTTTCAGCAAAAGACAGCGCGATCGTATTTAACTGTCTTGACTTTGCGTAAGATAGAACTTTGATATTTTTAATGTCGTAAATAACTTGTATTTCCCGATTCTTATTCACATTTTTCAAGTTATTAAGTATTAGGTCATACTGATCAAAGTTTCCATACGAAGTGTTAATGCGAATGTAGTCTATCCCCTCGTCAACCATCTTTTGAAAAACCATAAATTCCAAAGATGCCGGCCCTATAGTAGCTATGATTTTTGTCTTTCTATTCATCTGCGTTGTTTTTAAGCAATTTGATGGCCTTGCCGTTAATAATCGCGTCGGCCACTTTTTTATTGGCTGACGCAAAAACGCGCGCGAAAGTCGGTTGTGAAATACCCATTTTTTTAGCGCTGACGGTCTGATCCAAATCGTCCACTAAGTACAGTTTTAATGACTCTATTTCGTCAGGCAAAAGCTCGACTTCCTCTAGCACCCCTAGAGGCACGCCTCTAGGCTTAAAGTACTGAACCGTTGGACCAAACGCCAGGCGCCTGCGCAACTTTGGTCTTGGCATACCGCTAGAATACCACACTGGAACGCTCAAACAACTACTTTTCCTGATCAAAGTCCTCTAGGCGGGCTTTCACCGCTTCTAGTTCCTCCTCCAAGGACTTCTTGTAGTCGTCCAAATTCTGCTTGGCGTCTTTTTTGCTGTAATACATTGGCCAGTAACCAAAGCTCAAACCCCTGCCTCTTACGCGTCCGCCACCTCTGCCAAGTCCCAAACCATACCCGCCTCCGCAGAGTCCAAAACCTTTACCTGTCATTGGACCATAACCCAACGGTCCTGTCATATCAAAATACGGCATAGATTTATTCACCCCCTTCTGAAATGAATATATATTCATAATATGAGGGGGTTGGAAACTTGTCAAGAAGTACTAAGCATGCCTCGCGCTGCCATAATACCGGTGAGCCCGCCCCGCTAAATCCGCACATAACTTCCGACTTTTGCCGGTTTTCTATGCGGCCGCCTTGGGCATATCGCCTTCCTTTTTTGGCTTATGGATTGGTCGTGTTTAAGTTTGACTTGGAAATTACCGATTATTTACCAAACAAGCTAATTTTACAGAGTGGAGCGGTTTTTGTAATGTAAAACGCTGTAGACAAAAATACTGCGCAACGCTCTGCCTCTTTTCAATAATCTTTGGTTTCTTCTGGGCGTGGGTTTATTTTGCGTTTACTATACCGTTGAGCTATACGCAAGGTTTTTTAACAGAACACCCTATAAACAAATCTTTCGGGAGGATATTATCGACCAGTTGTTCTGCGCTTTCTTGATGATTTTTTGTCTTTCCACCGTGGCTTACTTTTTAGTTTTGCACAAAAAACCTGAAAAAATTAAAGATTTTGTCTATAACAACGACTTCTGCCGCGATTACTGCGCTTTTTTAAGGTAGAATAAATATCCTAAAATCATGATAAAATGTTAGATATGTCTAGCGGCGCGTCTAATGTCTCCGGAGATGAAAAAGACCAACAAGTCTGTAGAAACCCGGAAATTTTGGCCATGTATGATCAGATAGCTGAGCGTGTTTCCTTTAACAACAAACCTCTGGCGTTAGTGGATGTAAATGAAATTGGACCAGATAAGGTGGAAGGGGCAAAGGCACTGAATAAAGTCTACTACGGTTTAGGATGCCTGTTGGAAAGTCTAGCGTATCAATCGGCGGAAAGGGCCAGAGCTGACAGGCGTTACGAACTAGCCTTGGGGGAAATTGGAGTACTGGCTGAGTTCGTTGTACAAATTGCTGAGAGAAACCCCAGAATAAACATGTTACGCAATGAGGCTTCAGAAAATATTTATCGCTTTAGAGGGGACGAGGTTAGATTCTGGGTGGGAGATTTTGAGTACGGACAAGAAAGAGTGGATTTTGAGATTATGGTTAGGCCAAAATCACATGAAGTTCTTAGTGACAGCATGCCGGGTCGTTTTAAAGAATCGCGCCAAGCCAGACTTATGGTATTTCTTAAAACAAAACGAGAGTCCATTTCAGTCAGAGTTGATCCCGACAGGACAGTTCAATACGACATAGTGGCGCCTATGTTAAATGCTCTGACTTTTGATAATGTAGACCAACATGGAGCCCACCATTTTAATAGTGGGATAAGAATTCCTAACGAGACCTTCACAAAAGCTTTAGAGGTTTCTATCGATGTTTTTGATTCGATGGTTACAGGAAGCGGTCTGCAGTAAAATATAGCTATGCAACAAACGGTTACAAAAAGCGAGCTGGTTGTAAAAAGGTCGATACCGGTCCTTGTGTTGAAAGTTATCGCCTTTGAAGTCCTTCTGCTTGCTTTATACACACTTGTTCGGCTCTTTTTGTTCTGGATAACCAACTCCTTTAACTTTGATGTTATAAACAGTCCGCTTTTGTTTTATAAATCAATTGTTTTTGCCGTTTTGGAAATCATGCTTGTAGTATTCTTAATCGTTGACTGGGCAAATAATTATTATGTCATTAAAAAATCGGAGCTTGTATTTGTAAATGGCGTGATAGTTTCTTCTCGCAGAGACTACAACATCGCCAATCTACAATCCATCTACTATACGCAAACCCTGCTTGGCCGAATTTTAAATTTTGGCACCATTGTAATTTTTAGCCCGGCCTTGCAGAGAGACTTATTCATGTACGAAGTTCCAAGCCCAAAAGAAGTTGTGGAAAACATTAAAATAGCATCCACCGCGCAAGATTCCAATGTAACTTTCTTGTTGCGCAGGTAAACTTTAACCATATAATGAAGGGGTGGAAAATACCTTTTACCAACTTGCCCTAGTACTCCTGCTGGCCTCCGCTATAGGCGTGGTGGCTAATCGATTGAAGCTCCCGCTAGTAGTTTCTTATTTGCTGACAGGACTGTTGCTCTCCCTCATTCGTTTGTTTGACCTTGGTCGCTCCCCTGTTTTTGAGGTCCTGCCGGAAATTGGCGTTGCTTTTGTGCTGTTTTTAATAGGCATAGAGCTCAAACTTAGCGAGTTTAAACTACTGGGTCGACCGATTTTTATGACTGCTCTGGGCCAAATTGCAGTTTCTACTTTGTTAGGATTTGGAGTAGCCAAACTTTTGGGTTTTAACGCTAGCGAATCTCTATATTTGGGGCTTGGACTAGCGTTTTCCTCCACCGTGGTAGTGGTCAAACTGCTTTTAGATAACAGAGATCTAACATCGTTATATGGCAAACTTTCTGTGGGAATGTTGCTGGTGGAGGACTTGGTAGCCATTGTAGTTTTAATGCTTATCTCTATAAACGGCGCCTATACTCTAAACGACCATCAAAGCTTATTAGCGCTACTATTGCTTTTAATTAAGGCTTTGGCTTTGTTCGCGTCAACCTTTATTCTAGCTAAATACCTTCTCGGCAAAGTCTTTGAATACTCCGCCCATTCTGTGGAACTTTTATATATCTCGTCCATCACCTGGTGTTTTGCCTTTACCGGCTTTGCCATTTTTTTGGGATTTTCTGTGGAAATTGGCGCCTTTTTGGCCGGCCTGGCCTTAGCTTCATCTCCTTACCACCTTCAAATTCAAGCCAAAATCAAACCCATGCGCGATTTCTTTTTAGCGCTCTTCTTTATTTACTTGGGGGCAAAGGTAGACTTTAGCGACTTTTTATCCGTCTTACCTATCGTAGTTATTTTTACTGTGTACGCTTTGGTGGCAAAACCTTTAGTTTACGCTTTGCTACTCTCTAGATTCGGATTTAAAAAGCACACGCTGTTTCAGACCGCCCTAAATTTGTCGCAAATCTCAGAATTCTCTTTAGTGGTCCTGATGGTGGGTGTAAATGCGGGATTTATTAGCCCCAGGGCAATTTCCATCATGGCGCTTGTGGCCGTCGGTTCTATTACTATTTCGTCCGTAATGATCTCCCGCGCCAAGAGTTTGTATAAACCCTTAACTCCCATAGTTCTGTTCTTTGACACCAAACACAAAGCGCATGTGTTTGAACAAAGGGCCAAACACCAACTTAATGACCATGTTATCGTAATAGGAGGACATCGGGTGGGAGGACCTATCATTAATTACTTGCGAAATACCGATATTCCTTTTGTAGTAATGGACTTTAATCCCTCAGTAGTCCGAGAATTGTCGGATAAAGGTGTTAACGCCCTATATGGCGACATAGGAGATCCAGACATTTTTGAGTTCTTACATGTCGACAGAGCCAAGCTAATTATATGCACCGCAACCGATTTTTCTGATAACGAGTTGCTACTGAGCTTTGTAAAAGAACATAACCCAAAAACTAGAGTTGTCTTACGCGCAACAGATGCTAAGCACGCGCAAATCCTTAAACAACTGGGCGCGGACTATGTTATTCTGCCGGAAAAAGTCTCCGGAGACTTTATCGTGTCTCAACTAAGAAAAACTTGGCCCGAAGTGGAATTTAAGGACATTGTGGCAACTAAAAAGTCTATTACCTCGCTTGCTTAAACGGCGATCTCTACGAGAGCTACTTTAAGAGGTATTTACCATAAATCAGGGATATTTTATACTCTACGCTGTGGATAAAAAAACTATTAAAGACTTTATCTCAATTTTAGGTATTATCCTTACCGTCTTAATTCTGTACATGATAGCCAAAAATATTCCAGATGTGGAGAAAATTATTTCCGGAGCCGGTTTAGCGGGACCATTTGTGGCTATTGCGCTTTACGGACTTTTTGCCCCCACACCCGTGTCAACCGATCCGTTAACCATAATCTCCGGAGCCATGTACGGACCAATTTACGGCACGGCAATAGCCTGGATGGGCAACAATGTTGCCGCGCTGGTGGAGTATTACCTAGGCAGACACATCGCCAAAACTGCAGAACTTGACAAGGAAAGAAAAAAACTACCACTTGGTCTAGACAAACTACCCATCAACTCGATTCCGGTGCTGACTTTGGGTAGGATGATACCGTTTTACGGATCTAAAATAATCAGCCTTTTAGCTGGCATCTACAAAGTACCAATAAAAAGGTATATATGGACATCCGCTCTCGTTAACTTTACAGGCGCCATAACGCTTGCGTACGGGGGGTTTAAAATATTGGACATCTTAAAGAGTCTGTTAAAATAACCAAATGAGAATTTGCTTTGCGTATAATATAAAACATAATCTAGATTATAGTGTTCAAGATAGCCAAAACGACATAGAGTTTGACTCGCAGGATGTTATTGACGCCGTAACAAAAACACTAAAAGAACTTGGGCATAGCGTCATACCGCTAGAAGCAAACCTAGAGGCGTACGAAAAGTTAAAATACCTTAAGCCAGATATTGACCTAGTTTTCAACATAGCCGAGGGCTTGGGCGGCGACGCGCGGGAATCCCAAATACCTCTTTTTTGCGAGATGTTGGGAATCCCCTACACCCATTCCTCCCCCACCACACATGCGGTGAAGCTCAATAAACATCTCGCAAAGGCAGTTTTGTCGTCCTACGGCGTGCGAGTACCAAAATCTCTAATTGTCAGAAAGCTAGAGGACTTGGATAGGCTGAATGAAATTAATCTTAGCTATCCACTCATTGCAAAACCCAATAAAGAAGGTTCAAGTAAAGGAGTTTTTAACGACAGCGTCACAAACAACAAGAGCGAGCTAGTTAAAGCGGTAGACAGACTACTAAAGCACTTTGGAACCGAAGCCTTGGTTGAGGAATATATTGATGGAAGAGAGCTGACGGTGGCTCTTTTGGGTAACCCTCCAAAAGTCCTGCCTATTATCGAGCAGCTCTTTGACTTCCTGCCAGAAGGCTTTAATAAAATTGCGGGCTATGAGACCAAGTGGATTTACGAGGATTCTTTAGACGATATATCTAAAGCCTATGTCTGTCCCGCAGAGCTAAATGACGACATTAGGAAAGATGTTGAGGAAACATCGCTAAAAATCTGGAGCGCGCTAAATGTTTTTGACTGCGCTAGAATCGATTATAGACTAAGAGGCAATGAGTTGTTCTTTATAGAGATTAACACATTACCCGGCATCAATCCTAATGAAAATGTTATAAGTTATTTTCCACTAGCTGCTCGCAAGGCAGGTCTAACTTTTAAGGATGTCATAGATACAATCATCAAGTCCGCGGCAGAACGGGATCATCCGAGCTCCTAAGCTTCAGGACATAGCTCTCGACAAAAAAGCCCTTTTTTAGATAGTAGTCCCGAGCGGCGGTGTTCCAGTCAAAAACTTCTACCTTGATATCGTAGCCGAAAGTCTTACCCTTCTCTATCACCATGCTTAAAAGCTTTCCCCCAATACCCGTACCGCCGTACCGCGACTTTACGAAGAGTTCTTCAATGATAAACGCGTAACAACCTTTGCAGAGTCTGGCGTAAATATAACCCGCTGGTTTATTGTCGACAAAGGCTAAGAACACATAAGAATTTCTTTTTTTCAAAGACTCCATAATTTCATCCCTAAAATATTCCGGCCAATCTTCCAAAAAATGTTCGTGCGGACGGGAGGAATGTTTTTTGTTGTACTTCTCAAATTCAACGCTAAGGTCAAATAATATCTGGTAATCTTTTGCACTCGCGCGCCTATATGTTATATTCACAATGTCTTGTATTATAATCTTAATCATGAAAAATTTCTCGGCGGACTTATTATCAAAAACAATTGTGATGATCTCTGACTATGTAGACCCATCTAGTTACTTTCCCGATGAGCTGGCTAACGAAAAGATATTTATCGATACCATAAAAAGAGAAATTCATGAAGCTGGAGGTTCGTTTGAGTATTGTGAAGTTAAAACCTTAAACGAACTAAAAACAACCCTAAAACGGTACGATAAAAGCAAAATTGTAGTCTTTAACTGGTGCGAATTCTTGGAAGGAAAAGAAAATACCGCCCATGTGGTTACACATTATTTAGAAGAAGCGGGTTACATATTTACAGGTTCGGGAACAAAAACCCTTAAGATAACAAACAACAAAGAAGCGGTTAAAAAAGTGCTTATTGAGAACCACCTGCCGACTCCGGAATATTATGTTGCCAACAGCGAAAAACAACTTAACGGATCCGTAGGGTTCCCGGTAATCGTTAAACTGAACGATAGACACGCCTCCGCAGGCATATCAATGGAAAATGTAGTCCACAATACGAACGAACTACAGAAAGTATCTAAGCGACTATTAAGTGGGTACAAAACCAAGCTTATGATAGAAAAATTTATCGAAGGAAGCGAGTACACAGTAACTATCTGGGGTAACGGAGCCAACGCGCAATGTATTGATATCAATAAAGAAGACTTTAAGGATCCGAAAATCTCAAACATTTTTACAGAGACGACAAAATTTGATTATTCCAGCGCCGAAGCTAAAAATACAATATCCAGCGCGCTTCAGGACGAAAGTATTAAAAAACGACTCATGGAAACGGCTTTGACGGCTTATACCGTTTTGGGTTTTAGTGATTACGGAGTGTTTGAATATCGCCAAGGGGAGGAGGACGATGTATATATAATCGATTGTAATCCTAACCCGTTTCTAGGCGTAGACGCCATACTTTTTGAAGCGTCCAAAAATTTCGGCCTGAATCACGGCGAAACTATCTTGCAAATTTGTGAATTTGCGGTAAAAAGAAGTGTAATATGACTGAATCAAATCCAACAACAAATCGCAATGTTTTTAGCAACAACACCCCCGTTAACGATGGGTTGGCTGAGTTCAGCTCTGATGTTGCTACAAACAATATTCACAACTCAAACGGTGAGGGCAACGGAAATGGCCCATCAAATGGTCACAAAACCCCTCCGGTCCAAAAAGCCGCAATAATTTACAGCTATGTAAAGCGCGAGTTTTTTCCCACGGAAGCTCAGTATATTACAGAAGCGTCGGCGTACGATGACGCAGTGTTTATAGGTAAAGAGTTGGAAAAACTAGGGATAGAAGTCGCTTTAATTCCCGCCAACGACAATATTATTCAAGAACTTACCACTCATCAGCCAGAGGTGGTTTTTAACTTGGTGGATTCAATAAAGGGCAATGAGTACTTATCAGCAACCATTCCCGGAATATTAGACATGATGGACTTGCCATTTACCGGTAGCGGACTTTTGGGTCTGGCACTTTGCTACAACAAATTTTTAGTTAAAAAACTATTGCAAACGGCGGGCATACCGGTGCCAAACTTTCAGTTATTTCACTCCCCTTCCGACAAACTAAATATAGATATGAGATTCCCTCTAATCTCAAAGCTTAATGAAATCCACGGAGCTGTGGAAATTAACAGGGAGGCTGTGTCGGAAAATGAAAAACAGCTTAGAGAACGGCTATCTTTTTTAATTAAAACCTACGATCAGCCAGTATTAGTAGAGGAATTCATTGCGGGTCGGGAGATAACAGCCTACATTCTCCAAGGCAACTTCACTAAAATTTATCTTGCAGAGAAGGTCTTTAACAAACCGGATGAAAAGTATGTTTTTGCCACTTTTGACGATCAATGGGGCGAGAGCTCGCCGGACAGATCTACATGGCCATATACCTACGCCAAGTACGACGACGCTCTGCTCAAAGATTATGTACGAAAGGCTTTTGAAATAACAGATATGTTAGATTACGCAAAGTTCGATGTGCGACTTGATGCTTCTGGTAGATATTACTTTATAGATTCCAATGCCAATCCCGCATTTGGACCCAAGGAATTGAACACCAGTATGGGTTTGATTATTCAAGAACTCTACGGTGTCCCCTTTAGCGAAATACTTCGACGACTGATCAATAACACATTGGGGGTAAACTCCGAGTCTGGTATTCCCGGAAATAATGAGTCCCAAACAAATTAATCTCAACAAACGGCTTGTCCAAATAAGGCGCGGGCTAATTTGTCCTCCCAGTGAACGACAAAAATTATAATGCCAACAAACTTGGTCGATTAGCCAAAATCATAGTAAAATACCCAAATGCGGGTAGTATCTACATACGACAAAGACGGCCGTTTGAGCTATAAGGAGCTTAATGACAGGTTTAATTTACTGCTTAAGGCCGGATGGAAGAGAAAACTCATATACAAAATTTCCGGCAGAGATTATGGAGGCAAAAAGGTGCTTCTTAGAAGCTACGCCTACATGAGCCCAAACTTAACCCGAAGATATGGTTGTAAAACCTTCTGGATTCTATCAGGAATCCACGGCGAGGAACCCGCTGGCCCCAACGCCATAGCAGAAAATGTCGCTCTAATTTCAAACCTAGCTAAATCTGGTATTCCAATAATCCTCATGCCTTTATTAAATCCCTTAGGCTACATAAGGGACTACAGGTATTACAACTCGCGCAGACACAAGCACAATAAAATAATGCACAGCGTCGGAGATGCCGACCATCTATTACCTAGCTTAAAAAACCCAGCAAATCCTAGAAGAGAAAAAGCAACAAACAGGTACGCGGAGCAGGTGCTATCATGGGTACAATTAACGGCAACGGAGCACCCGCCTCTAGTTGTTTTTGATCACCATGAGGATGAAATAGAATACTCAGGAAACACGAACATTACTAGCGGATATACCTACTCATATTGCTATGGCAAAAAGTCGGATATAAAGGATATTTCTAAATTAGTCACCAATTTATTGGTCAGAAAAGGGTTCCCAATTCAAAAAGACGGACTTACTTCATTTGACGAAAGAATTACGGAAGGCTTTGTTTTTAACAGCAAGGACGGGTCCATTGACGAATACCTATTCTATCGGGGAGCAAAAGCCTGCTTCGTAGTAGAAACCACACGAGACGATCAAAAACCGATACCGCTTGAATCAAGAAAACAAGTGCACGCGGAAATAATCGGAAACTACCGCAAAATCTGGTCCTTGCTGAAATAGGGCCTGTAAAAACTACTCCACCAAATCGTCAAAATTGTCCTCCGGCTCGTCTACATTAAAGACCGCATCCAGCTCAGAGTCCGACTCGGGCTTTACGACATCGGAACTGTCCAAGTCAACCTGATCACGGACAGGAACCCCCGGAACGGGCGGAAGCTTGCTGACTACTTCCCTCTCTATGGTTTGCCTTACCGAGGAGGGCCCCAAGTCGTTATTTATGTAAATAAAAGCGGCAAAGAGCACTAAGGCTATACCGCCAACCGCAAACAAGACTCCTCTTTTTATCTTACCTGCCATAATTTCCTCCTAACTGTCTAAATTCTGTTCCTCTAGCTGGGACCTTAACTTAGCAAGATCCGGCTTGATATGACTAAGATAAAAATCCTTTATGGCCTGAAATTTAGCCCTCACAACTTCCCAAGCCTCACGGGCCTCCTTGAGCTCCGATAAAAACTTACCCTCATAATTTGCGCAAGGAATCGTTTTTGCCTCCTCCAACGCGGACAAAAATTCTCTGTAGGCGGTTTTATACTCCCCAATTAATTCTTGTAGAGTTGTAATGTCAGCCTCCAACTTGGATGTATCCAGACCCTTTTCCTTAAAATATTGAACTCTTTCCTGCAAGGCCAACACGCCCCGCTCCATATTCTCCACCCGATTCATTCTAGCGTCGTAATATTTTTGCCACCTGGCACCCACCCGGCTTTGTGTTGCGGTGCAAATGCGCTCTTTGGCTTGATTGACCTTGTCCTGTATGCCCTCTCTCATTGCGCCCTGCCATTTTTCTGTCCATCTTTGCGCCTGATCCGTCCACTTATCCACCTTGGCCTCCATCTTTTGGACGACTTTATTCTGGGAGCGATCTGGCGTGGCTCTTCCTTGTCCTTGTAAGGATGTTTGCGCAAACGCAATTTGGGGGAAGAAAATAAAACTTAGTACAGCTGGCATTAACTTTGAAGATTTTTTGTTCATGATTACATAGTACCACTTTATACTTTAGTGTCAAATCGAAAAACGATGTATAGTATAGCTAGCGCAAAACAAAATGTCTTGTTTTGGCTCTTTTTTTAAAAGAACAATCAGGTGTTTTTGTTAATTCGAAGTTGTTGCTATAAGCAGAAACGCACCAGAAATATCTGTTAGTTCACTTATCGAAATTCGCGAACTATTCTTGTCCCGCTGTGACAACAAAATGTCGGATTAGCTAAAGAATAAGTGAACAACGCTAAGGCCTGCTAAGATGTAGGTGAATAATAATCAAGCCATCTATATGGACAAAATTAACGACGCTAAGGTAGCTAATTAATTAAACAACAACTGCCAGCTGACGCAGACATTTTGCTATAATTCCTTGCTTCGCAATCTTTCACTCTGTTCGGTCAGACTACACCCATCGTCTAACGGTGGTAGTTTTTTTTTGCAAGGAATTATGAGGTTGTAGCCACACCCAAACTACTTAGTTCACTTATTGTTTTTAAAGAATCAGATTTTACTATAGCAACAACTAAAAAACGGTTCGCGAAAAAACATTAGCGAACTAGTGTAGAAGTGTCACAAATCTTTTCCCACAACAACAGCCTCAATTCTTAAAAACCGCCCTATTGTTCGTTTAAAAGTGACCTCAAACACCATATACAGGCAGGTCGTGATCAAAAACGAGCAACTTTTGCGGGGTATGCTTAGCCGGCTCAAAACAAAATAGGTAGTATAATCTGGATTGCCAGCCCTTCCATAGAGATAACACCGTTACTACAGAGGTTTAGTTTGAAAAAGCGACATTTTGTTTTGTGAGGACTATAATCATAGCTGGCTACCGAATTCCTCGACAATAATTGGGGCTATTCTGCGGGCTTCTTCCCTAGTAAACTGATGTGATATGTGCTCGGGGTCTTGTTGATCCAGCGAATAAATGTTGTCGTTACATCCAAATCTGTTCAACCATTCCAAGCCCTTTAGGTGTACATAATGGTGACTATCATAGTCGTGTTCTGCGCGCGAAACAGATCTTCCGTCTGCCACCCATTTGTACAACAAGCGCATGCCTGTCACCTCGTCGATTCCCTGCTGTCTAAACTCATCATATATGTAGGGGGCAAATGTCCAAAAAGCGGTGGTATCAGCTCCCTCGCCTCCCACCACCAACCTGACATCTCTACGATCGCTTGTTGCTATTACGGAATAATCTGGTAAAACGGCTTCTGGACTGCATTTTAAATACGCGATCGCGAATGCTCTCTCTATCTTCCCTCCCTGTAACAGTCTCAGCACATGGTAAAGTTCCCGTCCACGGACATGCTCCAAGCCAACACTAACAACTTCTTCGTCTCCAATCGTAGATAAAATTGCTTTCTTTTCCGCATCCGACCAGTCTTTCTTCAAAATCGGCGCGTGGTTCAACTCCCGCCTTATCAATTCATACCTCTCGACAGTCTGTGATTCTAGGGTGCTATCTCTTACTTTAACCTCATCCCCCATATAGTCATAATAGCAAATCCCTAACCCCGCCAAAGGCGATGCGGTCTTTTACATCACCTTTGGACAGCAGAAGGCCGGCCGGACCCAAAACAAAACTTCCCCACTTTGCGTTTACCGCGTCAATAGAATTTGCCAAATTAAACTTACGCAGTTGGACGCCAAACATATCCAGCTGGGTAATGACAGATTTTTCTAAGTCAAAACAATACACCGCCAAAACACCCACTGGCTCTTTATAGGGCGACTGGCCCAAAAGTTTATAGGCCACCTTAAAAAAGTCGCGAGACTCATACAAAAACTCACCTAAAAGGCGGGTTTTATGCCAAAAACCGCCTCCACGATAAGTCAAAAATACGCCCACGCCACGCGCCCTAAACCCTGCAGTTCGCAATCTAAAACACATCTTTTCTACCAACTTAATAAGAATAGGCGAAAGCTTTTCCAAATCGGCGGTGGGTTTGGGCAAGGCGTAAGAATTCCCAAAACTCTTGCGACCAAATTCTATGTCGTCGATCTCCCAACCCCGGAGTCGTAAATACCAATAGTATCCGACGATGGATTGAAAAGCCCGTTTTAGCGTCGGAATATCCGCGCTATAAAAATCTAAAACGGTGTGGATTCCGGCTCCCGCCAACCGCGCCGCGTTATTTTGGGCGATGCCACACAAATCCTGCAAACCAAGCCGCCCATAAATGTCCAAAAAGTTATCCTTATTGACTTCGTCCAAACCATCCGGCTTATGCAACCCGGAACCCAACTTAGCCAAAAACCTGTTAGGCGCGATTCCCACGGAAACCGTAATAAACTCGCCCGCCTCCTTTTTGATGTCGGCCTTTATTTTTTTGGCCACCTCACGCATCCCCAGTTTAAACGCGGGACAACCTTCCAAGTCCAAAACAAACTCATCGATGGACTTGGGAATGGCCTTTGGCGTATACCTGCACACAATTTCCTTAAGTTTTTGGTGGACAAACCGATACTTGGGCGGATCCGGCTCCATAACCACAAGCTCCGGACACAACAACTTGCCGTCTCTAACTCGCATGCCGGTTTTAATGCCCAGCTTTTTGGCCTCCACGGACGGGGCTAAAATACACCCGCCCGGACCGTTATACGCCACCACCGCAATCGGCCGGCCACGCAAATTCCGATTAGCCTGCTGTTCGATGGTGGCAAAGCAGGAGTTTAAGTCAATGTGCATGATCGTGGATGGTTTTGGGTTAAACTGTAAATCGACTCGGCTAGTTTGATTCATAATAAGTCCTTTAAGCAATCGTCAGAAGGTTTTAGAGACATAAGATCTCGTCGTCGCAAAACTTAATCGCACGCCACCTCCTCAACTTCCCAAAACAGATTGTCGGTATTTAGTACCAGCTTAAAAAACGCGCCTTCGGTTGACACAGAAAACACATGATACAGTGTCCGTCCGACTTTATAAGTGTGATGCAAGTCCACAGTTTTAATTCTACGTACCTCGCCATCCCAAGTCAGGGCAACGGGCAAAACACGGTTTTTCTTGTGGTTATAGACTAAACTGACCGAAACCGGCGCGCGCACCCGCTGAATCATATACCGAATATAATACGAATACTTTGCGCGGTCAAGAATTTGTGGTTTAATTTCCGCATGGAAAGAGACTCCGACAACCACCTAAAAGATATGGTGTTTAGAGGCGCGTTCCTTGTAATTTTGGTTTATGTCTTGGTCTTTTTATATAACAGCGGACTTTTGGACAAATTAAGAAGAAATCCAAGCCCCAAGCCTTCCCCTACTCCCTCGGCGGTTATAGAAACCCAGTCCGTTACTGGACCGCTTCAAACTGATTACCCGCAAGAATCTACCCAGTCTCGGGATGATCGAGAAAACCCATGACGATACTCCAAACAATAATCTTGGCGGTTGTGGAAGGTCTTACAGAGTTCTTGCCTATTTCTTCCACAGCTCATTTAGTTTTAGCCTCCGAACTCTTGCAAATACAACAAACCGACTTTGTTAAAAGCTTTGAGATTATGATTCAGCTGGGGGCGATATTGGCTGTTGTGACTCTGTATTTTAAGGAGCTCGCCAAAAACACCCAACTTTGGCACAAAGCAATTTTGGCTTTTTTACCGTCCGCGCTGGTAGGGCTGTTCTTGTACGACCTTATTAAGGAGAAATTAATCGGCAACGGATTTGTAACTGCCTTGGCGCTAATTATCGGCGGACTTGTTTTTACCCTTATCGACAAGTTTTTACCGAATTTAAAAACCAAGAGTTACAGATTATCTATACCAAACAGGGAACGGAATTTGTCATCGCCAGAATCGATCGGTCCGCAAAGTCAACCTGATGTATACCAGGAACTTCACGAAAGTATGATTTACGACAATCCAAAATATTTTCTTCCAACAATCGGCCGGTCAAAAAGCTCCATTGACGACTTGCCAGCTAAAAAACTTTTGGCGATTGGTTTGTTTCAAAGTTTTGCTGTTATACCGGGCGTGTCAAGATCGGCGGCAAGCATTTTTGGCGGATTGCTCATGGGCCTAAATAGAAACGAGGCCACAAGATTTTCCTTTTTTTTAGCCATCCCCACAATGCTTGCCGCCACAACTCTAGACCTTTACAAGTCAGACTTTAACTTTTCCCAACAAGAGTTTTTGCTCTTATCTGTAGGATTTATCGGCTCGTTTATTACCGCGCTTCTGGCCGTCAAACTCTTTGTCTCCTTTGTCCAAAAACACAGCTTTTTGCCTTTTGGTATATATCGAATAATTGTAGGACTGGCCTGGCTACTTTTAATCGCGGAACCGTAAAATCACGATGTACGTCTTTGGCGGTTGATTTGGTTTCTTAAAGTCGTGCTAAAATGACTGACATAATGACTGATGTTAAGTTGGTAAGTTAGTAATTTAGAAAGGAGTCGCATGAAAGTTTTAAAATTTGGCGCAGTTTGGTGCCCAGGCTGTCTGGTAATGAAGCCTCGTTGGAAGGAAATTGAAACAGAAAACCCCTGGTTAGAAACTAGATATTTTGAATACGATGAATCGGAAGATGAGGTGAACAAGTGGCAGGTGGGTAAAAGTTTGCCGGTTTTTATCTTCTTAGACAAGGACGACAAGGAAATCACAAGGCTTTCGGGAGAAATTTCCAAAGAAGAACTGCTGGCGATAATTCAAAAGCACAGAGACGCTTAATCATTTTTATGAAAGTCGCAAAAATTCTAGCCGCATTAACAATATTTGGACTCTCTTGCGCCCTTGCAAACCAGACATCGACTCAAGCTCAAGGGACTGAGAACAAAAAGGTTAATTTGTATTTCTTCTGGGGAAATGGGTGTCCACACTGTAGAGAAGAAGAGAAGTTTTTAACTAAGTTAGAGAGAGAAAATCCCAATGTTACGATCAATAGGTACGAAGTATGGGGAGACGCAAAGAATCGAGAATTGTTTATAAAAGTCGGTAAACTATTACAGGCCGATGTAAGAGGAGTCCCCTTTACGGTCGTGGGCACTTACCATGTAAATGGCTATCATAACGAGGCGACAACGGGCGAACAGATCAAAAGGCTTATCGACTACTGCATGACCAACACTTGTACCGATATCATGGACTTACTAGAACCTCTCCCCTCCCCAACCCCACCGGACAATAACCCAATCACACCAACACCTCCAAGCGCCGAACCAAGACCCAACGACCCCACACCGCCAACCCCCGCGCCACCCGACCCAAGGAAGGACACCCCCGTATCCCTGCCAAAGGAAGTAAGCATACCCATAGTTGGCAAAATAAACCTAAGCGCGTTATCCCTACCCGCAATTGCTGTGGTTTTGGGTACTTTAGATGGTTTTAACCCATGCGCTATGTGGGTCTTATTGTTCCTCATCAGCCTGCTAATTAATCTACCCGACAAAAACAGACGATGGCTTTTGGGTTTTACCTTTCTTGTTGCCTCTAGTTTAGTTTACTTTTTCTTTATGGTCGCGTGGCTCAATATCTTGCTTTTTGTCGGCTTTATTGCATGGGTCCGAATCGGCATCGCATTGTTTGCCGTAATCGCCGGATCCCTTAGTCTAAATAAATACTTACAACATAAGACAGGTTGTGAGATCACCAACACGGAAAGTCGCAAAAAAACATTTGAAAAACTAAGAAAGTACACTTACGATAAAAGACTTTTAACCGCAATGCTGGGTATAATCACACTGGCTTTTGCGGTAAATCTTGTAGAACTTTTGTGCTCTGCCGGCTTCCCGGCCATTTTCACTCAAATCCTTGCTCTAAATAATTTAACCGGACTACAATACTACCTCTACATTGGCCTGTACATTCTATTTTTCATGCTGGACGACATAGTTATTTTCTTTTTGGCCATGCGGACTTTGGAGCTAACCGGCATCTCCACCAAATACTCCAAGTACTCCAATTTAATTGGCGGTCTACTGATGCTGATTATCGGCTTGCTCCTGATCTTTAAGCCCAACCTCTTAATGTTCAATTTTTAAGACTCATTTTGCTTTTGGGTCAAGATAGTTCTCAACAACAACTTTACCCTGTAGCTCGCCGTACCACTTGTTGATCTCTTCGCCAAGCTTTTGGTCGGTTAGGATTTTTTTTGCTTCGTTAAATTTTTCCTCATCGGTGGCGCCTGTTAGAGAGTCGCCATAGGATTTTACAAAATCGCTAACCTCTGTGTCCGCCACAACTACTTTGTCTGAAAGAAGCTTCTTCATACCAACCTGCAAAGCGACCTGTTTTCTAAAATCGCTCAAAGTTAACCCTTGTTGGCTTAAGACTTCCTCCATGCTCTGACCTCCTAGTTGCCTTTCTATCTCCGCAATCTCTGAGTTAATCTCTTCCTGCGTTACTTGAATGCCGGCTTTTTTAAGCTCATTGTCTATCATAACCATATCAATGAGATCTCTGGCCGCCGCCCTGCCATAGCGGGCTTTAAGATTCTTTTCCCACTCCCCTCTGGACACACCCACTCCGTCAACTTTTGCCACATAAAAAAGTTTGTTAATAGGAGTTAGAACATTCTTGTAGCTGCCAAAAAACCAAGTCCTGATATTGGAAAAGAAATACCCCACCAGGATTCCCAAAGGAATGATCAATACGAACATGATTGCGGGCAGATTAGACTTAACTTTTTGTGGCAACGCAAGCTTTGGAAACTTCATACTTTCTTTGACCCTTTCTGTAAAATTAGTAGACCCTGAACAGTTAAGGGATTCTACCATATCTAGTTCCAAACCTTAAATCTTTTTATGAATACGACCTTCAAGAAATCGACGAGAAACATATACAACGGGACTATGACAAGTAGATATATAAAGTAAGCCCAAGGCAGAGCTTCAAGGCCAAAAGACTTCCCAATGGGTAAAACGACAATACTAAACGCCACTAAAATAACCAACACGGCGGAAGCAATAAGCGGTAGCGAGGGTTTAGACTTGAAAAATGGAAATTTTGCGGAACGAATGACAAAAATGATCAAAACTTGAGTTATGAGAGACTCCATAAACCAACCCGTTTGAAACTGACCTTCTCCAAACCTAAAAACTCTTAGCAAAAATAAAAAGGTAATAAAGTCAAACAAAGAGCTTATCGGACCAAAAAACAGCATATACTTCTTAATAAAACCAACATCCCAATGGCGGGGTTTTAGCAGCGACTGGCGGTCGACATTGTCCGTGGGTATTGTAAGCTGCGAGAAGTCGTAAAGGGTGTTGTTTAACAATATCTGAACCGGCGTCATAGGCAAAAACGGAAGGGCTATGGACGCAAATGAAGCGGAAAACATATTGCCAAAATTTGAACTTGTACCCATTAGAATATATTTGATTGTATTATTAAAAATCCTCCGCCCCTCTTCCACTCCCTGCGCCAAAACATCTAAACCTTTATGCATTAGCACAACGCTCGCGGATTGTTTGGCTATATCGGAAGCGGAATTAACGCTTATCCCCACATCAGAGGCGTGCAAAGAAGGAGCATCGTTTATCCCGTCGCCTAAAAAACCTACCGTGTGCCCAAGTTTTTGCAGAGTTTTTATAATTGTAAGCTTGTTTTCTGGCGACACACGGGCAAACAAATTTGCATCTAAAACAGCCTTCTCCAACTGCTTGTCGGTCATTGCATCTATCTGACTGCCCAGAACCACATCCTGTACCGCAAAGCCGACGTCGGAACAGACTTTGAGCGCCACAAACTCGTTATCCCCGGTCAGCACCTTGAGCCCAATGCCCAATCGGGCCATCTGCTCCAAGGCTTTTTTGGCATCCTTTTTTGGAGGATCTGACAAGGCGAGCACACCCACGAGCGCGAGTTTTTTGGCGTCATCCCAAGTACACTCTTTAATTTGATCATCCACAAGTTTTTGGGCGACGGCAACTACTCTGTAACCACAACGATTAAAACCTTCCACTTTTTCATTTAGCCACGCAAGGTTGTTATTGTTAACGCACATTTGTGCGACTTGATTGTAAGCTCCCTTGACTACAAGCCTGTTTTCACCTTCGAATCTAACCAAATTAAAAGAGGCCTTTTGGTCATAATCAAAGGGTTCGCTATCCAAGTAACTTATCTTGGGCAAGACTTTTTCCACGCCAGCTTTTTGGGCACCCTCAATTATTGCCCTATCAATAGGGTCAGCAACTTTATTTATCTTTGGGACTTTTGGACAGCTTAAATACGCCCATTTGAGCACAGATGGATCTTGAGTTCCTTGTATCGACATAAAACTTGCTAGTTCAATGCGTCCCTCAGTAAGCGTACCGGTCTTGTCGCAACACAAAATGTCCATATTGCCCAGATTCTCCACAGCAACAAGTTGCTTAACAACCACATGCTTTTTTGCAAGCCTCCCGGCCCCGTGCGACAAGCTTAAAGTCACAACTAACGGCAATAGCTCGGGAGTCAATCCAACCGCAATAGCCAAAGCAAACATTAGACTGGTAAGCCAAGGTTTGCCCAGCCCAAAGTTTGCCAAAAACACAACCAGCGCAATGACTATAATGACGCGCACAAGCGAAAATCCAAATCTGCGTAAGCCAATTTGAAAGGCCGTCTCGGGCTTTAAAAAGCTTAAATTTTTGGCTATTTGCCCATACTTGGTTTTCTCGCCTACATTTACCACTTTGCCCACTCCATGTCCGCTTTCCACATTGGTACCCATAAACAACATATCGCCAGGCTTTTTTTGCAGGGCAAGGCTTTCTCCCGTTAGAGCGCTCTCATTTACCTCCAAGTTTTCCGCCCGCAGAATCAACAGGTCTGCTGGAACCACGCTACCAGTGGAAAAAAGCACCACATCGTCTACCGTAATTTGCGTCACCAAAAGCTCTTTGATATCCCCATCCCGGCTAACCATAACTTTAGGAGTCAACCGAGCCAGCAACCCGTCCACAACTTTTTGCGCGGTATATTCGTTCCAAAAACCCAAAACCGCGCTTATCAAAATCATCAAAAAAATGTACAAAGAGCTTGCGCGTTCTCCTAGTAAAAAGGAGACAAAAGTGCAGACCGCCAAGAGGTAGACGAGATAATTTCCCTTGAATTGACGAACAAAAATTAGCGCCGGCGACGCTTTTTGGGTTTTAATCTCGTTGACGCCGTGTTTTTTTATGTTCTCCGCTACCTGTGTGGTCGTAAGTCCTGTTTCCTCTTGGACAGCCATACAAGGTAATTATAGACCTTGCGACTTGAATTAACAGAGTCAGTTCAATATAATAAGCGGGTTGTAGGGGGGCGTAACTCAGTGGCAGAGTGGCGGCCTTTTAAGCCGTTCGTCGAGGGTCCGATTCCCTCCGCCCTCACCAAATTCCCAAAATTTTGGCCTTAAAATACAGGCAATAACTCCAACAAAACAAAGGTGGAATATAACCCCAAAAGAACAAGACCCTCGCGCTTTTCTAGCCGGCCGTCGCGCGTCATGTACAAAAACAAAATTGACCCCAATGGTAAGAGTAGAATATTAAGCTTTAAGCCACTGTTTAGAGCTATCGGTATACCGTTAAACATAGTTAAACCAACCAAAATCAAGGAATTCATTACAGACGAGCCCACATAGTCGCCCAACGCAATATTTTTCTTTCTAGCCAAAGTTGACCTTATCAACACGGAGACTTCCGGCAGATTTGTACCGATGGATAGTAACAACACACCCACCAAAAACGGCGGAATGGAAAGACTCTGGGAGTAACTAACCGCGATATCTACCACGAACTTGCTAGCAAGAATAATTATGATCATGCCAATCAGGACCTTGGTTGCCTCTTTGAGCAGATCAACATGCGGATGAATAAGCGCCTGCTCCAACTTTGCCGCCAAAGACGATTTGTTGGACATGGTAATACCCAAAAACACAAACGAACAAAGTATGATTCCTGCGTCAAAAAAACTTAATTTCCTATCTAGCGCCAAAACCGCCGGCAAGGAAATTACCAAGTAGGCCAAGTTAAAATTTATATGCCCGACTCTATCGTCGATTTTTATACCCTTGTTCAAAATTGCAAGAAGTGGAATAACAAAAAGCGTTAGAACAATTGACCCGCCTATTAAATTTCCCACTGATATGCTGGGCGCCCTATCCAATGATGAAAAAAAAGCCACGGAGATTTCGCTAACAGAAGTAAAAGAGCCTAAAACGATAAAAGAGGTTAAAAAAGAGGATATCCTGAGATACCGGGACATCTTTTCCACCGCCCCAATGGAAAGTCCGGCACCAAACCACAGAGCAGTTAGCGCAAGCGGTAAAAATACCAAGTCCAGCATGTTGCGTACATTAAAACATTAATCTTGAGTTATCTCAATGGACTTAATGGTTACAGGTTCAATCGGCCGGTCGCGCGAGTCGGTTTTTACCTTCCCTATAGCCTCCACCACCCCCATGCCGGCTGTCACTCTGCCAAAAACGGTGTGTTTTGAATCCAGGTAGGTATTGTCGACCAAATTAATAAAAAACTGACTACCATTAGTATTTGGCCCGGAGTTTGCCATAGCAATTGCGCCTTTGGTGTTTAAGTTAGGCGCGCTAAGCTCGTCCTCGAATTTATAAGCCGGACCGCCTGTTCCCGTGCCTAACGGATCACCGCCCTGTATCATAAAGCCGGCAATTACTCGATGAAAAATAACATCGTCGTAAAAGCCCATCTTTGCCAAATACACAAAATTGTTGACTGTTTTAGGACGGTTTTTGGCGTCCAACTTTATCACAATATCGCCCATGGTAGTTTTTAGCGTTGCGATATAGTCTTTTTTCGGATCCAGAATTTGCTCAGGCGCTGGCACCCTAAGTTTTTGATCGACAGTTAGTTTCTTACTAACTTCTAAAATATTCGTTGTCATACCCCGTACCTCCTCATCTTCCGAATTTTGTCGGTCTAAAGCCCGATCTAAAGAAACTTCATCAGGTTTGGGTTCTTCTGCCGGCGTCTGGATTTCTTCTAAAGTCTTGGTTAAATTCTCATTGGCAGGCGCGGTTTCCAAATCAACTGGCTTCTTATTTTGCGCCAAAAGATAGACCACAAAACCCGCTAACAAAATCCCCGTTACAAACAACAATAGAAATTTCGCGGAATTGTCGCCATCACCTTCGGAACCGCTAGTACTTGAACCTTCTTTCCGGTCAACTTCCGACATAGCGCAGATTTAACCACCACCCAAACCCAAAATCAACCAAAATCGGCTGGAGTTACCCAGCCGATCCAAGGTCCCCGCCCGTAGCGGGGGAAGCGTTAGGTTAAAGCTTAGTATCTGTTCCTAAAACCGCCTCTATCTCCACCTCTGTCCCCGCCTCTACCTCCACCGTAATGGCCTCTGTCACCAAAATCCCTTTTAGGTCTTTCGGTCATTGGTCTGGCTTCGTTGACAACGATAGCTCTGCCCTCTACATCCTTACCGTTCATTTCCGCAATAGCAGCTTGCGCGTGTTCGTCGGAAACCTCCACAAATCCAAAACCTTTACTTCTTCCGCTCATTCTGTCAATAATTATTGTTGCAACGACATCGCCGTACGCGGAAAACAACCGCTTTAAAGCATCGTCATTGTAACTGTAGGGTAAATTACCCACATAAAGTTTGGTCATAATTCTCTAAATTCTATTCACCACCTTCTGCACAAATTCACACGTATCTAAAATCTGGGAAAAACATAAAGGTTAAAAACTCACGCTTTCTTGCATTTTAGAGCGCACTCATTATAGCACATATTTGCCAATAAACCGCCAAACACAACCAATATGACCTGTAAAGTCCTCTTGACAAAATTGATGGCTAGCTGGTTGTCTTGTCATCTTGTAGACTTCCTGAACCTGATGATATTTCTGTAGAAACCATAAGTAAGAAACTGCCAGCTCTTCACCCAGTTGCGGATCGACTAAGCCCATGTGGCTAAAATACGCAATTCGGTCGACAGTTTTAGTAGGCAAATCATCTGCTCGTAGCGGGACTGCTGACATCGTCAACAAATCCAATTTTCTTTGGACTGCTCTAATCGGACCTGATTTAAAACCAAATACATGCTTCTCTTCGTCGTAAAACTGCAAACTCTCGTCAAGCGACCAGCACACTCCGGCGCTATCCCCGCCCACCCGCATGACTTTTCTATGATGTGTAAGTTGCTTTCTCACTACGCCTTTGATGGATCTTCCTAATTCTGAGTCTGCAAACTCATCTAAAATTCTTTGCCTTGCTAAAGTCCAAACGGCAGTATCTCCGATGATTAATTGACTGTTAAGAACAAAATCCGGATACACCAACCTGCGATCTCCGTAAACATAAGAAAACGGCACATTTGAGTCCAAGCAGAAGTAGCCGGGTAGACCATCGTACGCAAACTCAATGTCGTCCGCGGAAAGGTACAGTCCACAATATTCCTTAAGTGCTTGGCGAAGTTCTACTCCGTAATCTCGCACACTGACTAGGACCAATTCTGTTTTGGACTGGGCATGACGCTCCATTTTCCCGTCGGACCCCACGGTAATTATAGCTACATCACCCGGCATACCGACACCAAACTCCCCCAACCCTTCCCGTAATACGGCCTGCTGATTCTCGTTCGTAACAGCAAGCAAGCCAAAATATTCCCATGGCCCAAATTTCTCGTAACAAAGGCTTTCTTGTCTAAATGACGATGATCCCAACATATGAAGTACATCTTACAATTTTTATGAGATAATACAACTATGAACGGCTGGGATGAAGCGAAAAGGGCTCTTCTGAAAAGCGGTGTGGCGGTTTTGCCCACCGATACAATTTACGGCCTGCATTGTTTGGCCACAAATAAAGCTGGCGTTGAGCGAATTTACAAATTAAAAGGGCGGGACGCTTCCAAACCGTTTATTCTGCTAATATCTTCTTTGGACGACTTAGAGCTTTTTGGGGTTAAGCTGGACGACAAATTAACGGCGCTTTTAAAGGACTATTGGCCGGGACCAAACAGCATCATCCTCCCCATTCCCGACACCGTTGGGAAATTCGTATACCTCCATCGAGGAACTAACTCCTTGGCCTTCCGCCTCCCCGCCTACAAACACCTAAGCAAATTATTACACCAAAGTGGCCCCTTGGTTTCCACTTCCGCCAACCCCTCTGGCCAGCCTCCCGCCCCAGATGTCCCTACCGCAAAGGCTTATTTTAGCAATTCTGTTGATTTTTATCTCGATGTCGGGAAATTAACCAATCCGCCATCTTGCATTTACAAACTGTCAGATGAAGTATTGGTTAGAGTGCGTTAGCTGACTCTGCCGGCGTGGTTGATTCTTCCTGTGCCACTTCAGCCACTTGGTCCACGGGAGTTTCTGTGGTTTCTACAACTTCCGGAGCGACGAAGATGTCGCCAAAGCGCTCTTTGACTTTGGTAGCCTGGCGACCGACTTTGCCCCTTAAATAGTACAATTTGGCCCGTCGCACTTTGCCGGTTTTTTCTACCACTAATTTTTCTATGTTTGGCGAGGCTAGAGGAAAAATTCTTTCCACACCAACGCCGTCCGCGCCCATGCGTCGCACAGTAAAAGTTTTGGAAACACCCTCGCCGCGCTTTGCAATGACAATGCCGGTAAATGGCTGGGTTCTGACTTTGTCGCCCTCAATAATTTTATAATGCACCGTCACGGTGTCGCCCGCTCTAAACTCCGGTAACTTGTTGATTTTGGCTGTTTTAGTCATAAGACTTGGGAATAGTATCAAATATTCTGGTTTTTAACAACCGCGGTAGCGCCCTGAACGGCTTTTTCCCTTACCGCAAGTTCCAACTCCCCATCCTTAACCAGAGCGTCGACCTCGTCGCCCTCCGCCAAGTCGCCCGCAATTAACATGTGGGAAAGCTTATCCTCCAGCTCTTTTTGAATTAGTCGTTTCAACGGTCTGGCGCCATACTCCTCACTGTAACCTTCGTTAGCCAAATACTCTAAGGCCTCTTTACCTGTAAAAAGTGTTACCTTCTTTTCTGCAAGCATTTTTTTGACTTTATTAAGTTCCAAATCCACAATTTTCCTGATGTCGTCTTTGGTCAGACTGCTAAATACCACCACTTCGTCAATGCGATTTAAAAATTCCGGTTTAAAGGTGTCTTTGAGCGACTCCTTTATTTTGCGCTCAATTTCCTCCTTTTTAACTTGGTGACTTGCGGAGCTAGCCCGGCCAAACCCAATATCCGACTTTCTAAGAAGCTCGCTACCAACATTTGAAGTCATAATGATTATTGTGTTTTTAAAGTCCACCACCCTACCTTTGCTGTCTGTGAGTCGTCCGTCCTCCATAACTTGCAGTAAAGCGTTAAAAACATCTGGGTGAGCTTTTTCTATCTCGTCCAGCAAAATAACACTAAACGGCTTGCGTCTAACGACTTCTGTAAGCTGACCTCCCTCGCCATAACCCACATAGCCCGGGGGGGCTCCAATCATTTTGGACACTGTGTGCTTTTCCATATATTCGCTCATGTCCAGCCGTATTAAGGCCGACTCGTTGCCATATAGGACTTCGGCCAAAGATTTGGCCAGCTCTGTTTTACCAACACCCGTTGGCCCCATAAACAGGAAAACCCCAATGGGCCGTTTAAGATCCCGCAAACCAGCCCGCGCCCTCCGAATAGCGTTGCTAACCACTTTTACCGCGTCCACTTGATTTACCATGCGGGCGTGAATCAACTCCTCCAGTTTTATGAGTCGCTCCTTTTCTATGGCGGAAACCTCCTCCACCGGCACGCCAGTCATGCGCGCCACCACCCGGGCCACCGCTTGCTTGTCCACCGTGGGTGTTTCTTCCAATTTAGTCTGCAACCATATACCCATGAGCTCGGCTTTAACTCTCTCTAAATCCTCCAGTTCTTTTTTAGCTTTTTGAAACTCATCTTCCGTCAGTTGGGTCTTTAACACATCTTTGAGGTCTTTAATTTTTTGCTCGACTATTTTCAGGTTCTCAGGCTCTTTGACTTGGGTTAGACGGACTTGGGCGCCCGCCTCGTCCATAACATCAATGGCTTTATCCGGCAAGTAGCGGTCGGAAATATAACGAGCAGAAAGTTTAACCGCCGCCTCCAACGCGTCGTCCGAAATTATTACATGGTGGTGTTGTTCATACCTCTCCCGCAAACCTTTAAGAATCTCAATCGCGTCTTCCTGGGATGGCTCTTTGACAATGATGGGCTGAAACCGTCGTTCTAGGGCTCCGTCGCGCTCAATGTACCGGCGGTATTCGTCCAATGTAGTGGCGCCCACCAACTGAAGCTCGCCACGCGCTAGAGATGGTTTTAAAATATTTGCCGCGTCCATGGCCTCCGCGCTACCACTGGCGCCCGCGCCCACAACCTGATGCAACTCGTCGATAAACATAATAATTTGTCCTTGGGCTTTAGTGACCTCGCCAATGATGTTTTTAAGCCTCTCCTCAAACATGCCGCGATGGTTCGTACCAGCAATAACCGCAGTAAGGTCCAACGCAAACACCCGTTTACCGCGAAGCGGCTCGGGCACTTGGCCAGAAACAATTCTTTGAGCCAAACCTTCCACAATAGCTGTTTTACCGACTCCGGGATCGCCAATGAGAACTGGGTTGTTTTTTGTACGACGACACAAAATATGGACCAGTCGCTCAATTTCATCCTTGCGACCTATAACAGGATCCAGCCTACCCATTTTTGCCAGGTTTGTTAGGTCGCGACCAAATTTGTCCAACATGGTGGCGGATTCGGACGACACCTGGGAAAGCTCAAAGTGGCAACGCTCGCAAAGGGCTAAATAAACCTGCTTACCATCGACTATTTTATATGCCGTGACTGTTGCGGGATTTTGCCCGCATCTCTGACACATGATCATAAGTTAACCTTACCACACTATTAGCAGTTGCGCAATGTGTGTGCTAAGCGGCTTGTGGCTACGCTCGGTTTCGAGTGTCTTCTCGGAATGTGTCCCTGTCCCGCCACAGCGGGACACCCATTCCTCTAATCCGCGGGAAACCTCGCTCAAACTCACATTTTATCGGCAACATCGTTAATGCTCCCAAACATCGCTGACTACAGGATCGCTTACCACAGGCACTTTTTTAATCAAAAGCTCGCCTGCTCGGACCATTTCTTCCTGCTGGCATTTTGCCCACTGTTCCGCTTGATCGGACCGAACTTCCGTGACAACTTCATCATGTACAGTATGCGTAATAGCACCCTCTACACCCTCTTTTTTCATCCGTTCGTTAATAAAAACTAAAGCGTATTTTATAACATCCGCATTTGTACCTTGGATCGGGTGGTTTTTGGCCTCTCTTTGTATCTGAGCAATCCGTTTTTTGTAATCCGGATCGGTAGGATCAGGCTTTTTGTACCAGCGTTTTCTGCCTGCGGGAGTGGTGCTCCATCCGCGCAACACGGCCTCGTTGGCGGTCCTTTCCAAGAAAGTCCGTACAGAAGGATACGCCGCAAAGTATTTGTTCATGTAATCAGCGCCTTCTTCTTTAGACACTTCTCTGCCTAACTCAGGTTCCAGCCTTTTTGCCAAACCAATGGGCCCCATACCGTACATCAAACCAAATCCTATAGGCTTGGCGATCTGGCGCAACTCTGGATACTTTTTCTTAAAGTCCGGCGTATACTCTTTACCAAACATCAAAGAAGCGGTGTATGAATGAATATCTAAATTATCTTTTAGGGCGTTTATCATTTTTTCGTCCCCGGAAAGGTCGGCCAAGATACGCATTTCCATAGCCGAATAGTCCGTAACCACCAACTTAAAACCCTCCGCTGGCTTAAAACACTGCCTAAAGGGAGCTTCTTCGGAGTTTCTGGGTATTTGCTGGAGGTTGGGGTTGGAACAAGCAAATCGTCCGGTTGCGGCCCCCAACTGCATAAAATCCGGATGAAGTCGACCGGTCTTCTTGTTGACTTTAGACAACAAATTATCCCCAAACGCGCTGATTAACTTGGCATAAGCTCGATAATCTCTTAGAATTTTCGCCACGGGGTGGTTAAGGCTCTGCAAAATATCGTCGCCTGTGGACGAGATACCCAAGTGCAGTTTGTTATTAAATAAATCCAGCAATTGCGCGTTGCTGTCCGTATTAATCACTTCGGAGCTGTTGCCAAACAAATCAATTTGAGTGGACTGATAGTAAGGTCTGATCGCCTCTTGAAACTGGTTTAAATAATCCGCGTGCTTTTTCCTGAGGGCAGAAATGATCTCCCGCCACTTCTGCGTGTCAATATAAATGCCGTATAACTCCATTTCCGCCACCACAGGCGTTACGGCAAACTCCAACTTGGCAATGTTAATAAGCCTTTCCTCTTGTAATTTTTTGTATTGCGCTTCAAAGATCGGAAACAACACCAATGTATCTAAGGCTGAGTATTTTAGCTGCGACTCGGTTATTTGCGTTTTTAATTCTTCAAAGCTCTTTCTGGTCGTTTTGTCCAATCTGGTCTCCAAATATTGCTCAGAAAGCGCCGCCAGAGACTGTGGTCTTTTTAGTCCCGCCGTTAAAACACCCTCGGCCAACATTGTGTCAAAAATATTATTAACCTTTGCCCCAACCTGTGTTTTAATAAACCCGTAGTCAAACTTACCGTTATGCATTATTTTGAGGATTTTTGGATTTTCCAAAAGCTCTATCAGTGGCCTAACACCGTAAAGTGGCATTACTTGAGCGTCAAATATATAGCTTGTCTCGTCCGTTCCAATTTGCAAAAGAAGTAGCCTATCCGTATAGGGATCTAGTCCTGTAGCTTCAATATCTACCCCTAACATTTGATGCCTTTCCAGCTCCTCCACCGCGCTAATTAGCTGGTCCATATTGGTAATGCGCTCGTATTTAGGGTCGCCAAAACTAAACTTTAACTCCATACTTGGATTATAACACCCAGGAATTACGGAACTTACGAATTTATGACTTAAAGTTTACCGTCTATTGGTACGACGAATCTTTTGATTATTTTGGAAAAAAAGCATAACAGTATAAAAGTCCCCTAGATCCTGTTACAGAGCTAGAGAGAGTTTAGCCAATCAACACGGGCGTTATTACATATATTACGGGTTTTGTCAATATGACAATGTATGTTATTTTAATTTTCATGGCGGATTCGAGCTAGTACGCTATTCCAAGCTGTGATTCATATCAACCATTTAGCATTCTCCTCAAACTTTCCGCAATCGTAATCGCATCCGCTTTTCCTTTTAGTTCCCTTAATGTTGCACCAATTAAAAACTGTAGGGCGTTTTGTTTACCAACTTTATAGTTTTGGACAGCGGAGGGATTGTCTTCTAACACCTTCTTTATCACATTCTCGATATCCTTCCCAGAAAGTTCCCCAACTTCATCCGCTTTTGAGAGCTGGTCTAAAAACCCCTCGATGTCCATATCCCGATATTCAGGCTTATTAATTAGTAAGTTGGCAATTTTTTGAAGTCCTCCAGCTTTCTGTGATTGCATAAGTCTTTTTGCAACCTCCTCAAACTTTTTTACCAACTCTAATCCCGCACCTGTTGAAAAAAAGTCTGCAGATGTGGTGTTTAATCCGTAATGGCTAATAAGTCGCGCCCGTAATTGATAAGGCAATTCCGGCAGTTTCTTCCTTAAATCCGTGAAGTACTCCTCCGTAAAGACCATTGGCGGAATGTCCGGATCCGGAAAATACCTGTAATCGTGAGCTTCTTCTTTGTCGCGCTGGGGAACGGTACCGCCCTTGCGCTCATCCCAACCGCGATTTTCCTGCTTTGGCTTTTGGCCCGCATCCAACAAGTCCGACTGCCTTTTAACCTCAAACAATACCGCTTTTTCCATAAATCTAAAGGAATTAATATTTTTGACTTCCACCTTGTAGTCGGCCAACTCGCCTTTTTGCTCCATCTCCGGCGTGCGCAGGGAAATATTAGCCTCCAATCGCATATTGCCCTTTTCCATGTCGGCCTCGCTAACACCAATAACCCGCGCAATGTCCTGAACCTTTTTGCAAAAATCCACCGCATCAACAACATCCGTAAAACACGGCTTAGTAACAATCTCCATCAGAGAAATACCGGATTTGTTAAAGTCAATTAATGTTTTGCCACCTTCGTGAAAGGATTTTGCTGTATCCTCCTCCAAATGAATCCGCTCAATTAATGCGCGTTTACCACTTTTTAGATCTAGAAACCCCTCACCGCAAAGTGGCTCCTTGTATTGGCTAATTTGATAGCCCTTTGGCAAATCGGGATAAAAGTAGTGTTTTCTGTCAAAATGGCTGTTTTTATTTAGTTGACAATTTAAGGCCAAGCCTAAAAGCTGGGTTTTTTGAACAGATTCAAAGTTGGGCACCGGTAGCGCTCCCGGCAGTCCCAGACAAGTCGGGCAGGTGTGAGAATTGGGCTCTGCCTGCCAAATATTAGCATCACACCCACAAAACATCTTTTTTGCGCTGTTAATTTGGATGTGAATTTCCAGCCCCAATGTCAGGCGATATTTCATTTAAGCCTCCTTAGAATCTGCAAATACTCGTCAGAACTAATTCCTAAGGTCTTTAAATTACTTCTGATAATGAATGTCTGGACTTCTTTTTTTGCTTGAAGAATCATCGGTCTTGGCAAACCTGTCCTGACATAAACCAAGTGATCGCCCTTGGTTCTTTTGAGGGTGCAACCAGTCTCCCGCAAAAAACGCTCAAACAAGCTACGCGGAATGGGTTTTATTCTATCTTCGCCCATCTATCGACATCTCCACATGAGCAAATTCGTGAGCAACAACAACAGGAGGAAACCACTCATTATCAGACTTTAACCATCCTAGATCAAGCAAAAACTTCTCTAACTTATCGGATTCCGCGAGTTCCTCAAATAAAAGCTCGACAGATTCTAAAAAGTTCTTTTTAGCTTCCTCAAAAGTGTCGCCACATGCCGAATGATCCAGAACCGGCGAATGAGCAATAAACGCCCCGTTCTCCTTAAAAATAACTATTGGTATTTTTGTATCAATTTCTATTTTTTGCATGACTATATTGTACCACCCAAAGGGATTCCCAGTTCGGTCAATCCATCTCTAAGGCTTTTTATGGCCGATTTAATAATAAAACCTTGAGCCTCAAAACCACTCTCGTGCACCAACGAGTTGCGGAGTTTGTGCGCCTGCCAGATTTTGTCGTACGATTGAGGATGAAAGAGGTTTTTAGCGTTTTTGAGCCTGTCACCCATATTTTGTCCCACAACCAGATCTTTAAGCGCAAAATCCAACGCCCTGTCCGCAAGGATTAGCGCCTGTTTTAACTGACTTGGCGAATCGCTCTTAAGCAAAATCTCAATTTCTTGCCAATCTTTGGAAATCATAGAAAGCACGCGATTGCTGACTTCTCTCCGACCAAATAAAAACCTTGCTAAATCTTTCACTAAGCTAAGCATTGATCTCTCTTTCCGCTTCCTCAGCCAAATTTACAAGCGACTTCTCAGAAAATTGAGGGGCTATCAGTTGCACCCCGATTGGCATACCGTTGTCGTCAGCACCAAATGGTATAGATATTGCTGGAAGTCCAGCTATGGCGCTTGGTTCCGCCAAAACATCCATAAGCTCACCAAATATGGGGGATTTTTCACTCTCCCCTATCTTTAGGGCCACGGATGGCATCGTGGGCCCAACAATAAAGTCAACCTTTTTAAAGGCTTTCTCAAAATCTTCCACTATTAGCGTCCTCACCTTTTGCGCCTTCGCGTAATACTCATCATAATAACCGGCGCTTAGAGTGTAAGCCCCCAACATCATTCTATTTTTAGCCTCGTAGCCAAAACGCGTTCTAGGGTTGCCATACCTAATACCGTCCAACCTAGCAAGATTTGAGGACACTTCTGACCTCTGCAATATCGTATAAACCGCAATCGCATACTTAGGAGATAGAAGGTCCATGTCCACAATCTCGGCGCCTTTGGATCTTAATAATTCTAAGAATTCTTCTGCTTTTGCTCTCACTTTAGGCTCTAGATCAACCTCAAAATAGCTTTTCGGTCGACCTATCTTAAGCGCCCTAAAATCAACCTTGCCGTCGGGCAAGTAATCTTCTACAGATTTTGGCGATGAGGTCGCGTCCAAGGGGTCCTTCCCAGCGATAATATTCAAAACATACCCGCTATCCCAAACCGACTTGGTAAGAGGACCAGGACAATCGGTAGACGAAGCCATAGCAATAAGACCGTACCGACTTACTCTCCCATAAGTGGGCTTAAGACCAACCACCCCGCACCAGCTTGCGGGACCTCTAATGCTTCCCGCCGTCTCCGACCCCGTGGCAAAAATACACATATCCAAAGCGACGGCGCATGCAGATCCTCCTGAGGATCCGCCCGGAGACCTGGTTTCATCATGTGGATTTTTTGTTTTAAAAAAGTCAGAAGTTTCCGTGGACGAACCGTGGGCAAAAGCGTCCATATTTGTCTTGCCCAAAAGCACAGCTCCAGCGTCGGCAAGCCTTTTTGTAACCGTAGATTCAAAGGGCGGAATGTAGTTATCTAGCATCTTTGATGATGCTGTGGTCCTAACGCCTTTTGTTGAAAAATTATCTTTGCAAGCGTAGGGAATCCCCAGTAGAGGCTTTAAGTCAAAAGCCTTCTGCCCAAGGTCAGCTATTTCTTTATCTGCCTTTTCGGCTTGTTGTAGCGCCTGCTCCTGCAAAACAGTTATGAATGCCCTAAATTGTGGATCTAGCTTCTCTATCCTTTCTAGGCACGCCAGTGTGAGATCCTTACACGAACATTGTCCGGATTTTAAAAGCTCCAAAGACTCTTTGATTGTCACTCGGCAAAGTTCCTTCATTACTTGAGCAACACCGAAGGTGCGGCAAAAAGACCATTAACAACTTCCCGCGCGTTAGCCAGAGCCTCTTCTTTTGAAAGAGTGTTTGTGTTAAGTTCTTGCTGATATACATTAGTCAAACCCGTAACCGAGCTGGTTGGCTGGACACCGTCGGTATTAAGCTTCTTAAGTACTTCAACCGTACCCAAAGTTTGGGGAATAATCTTACTAAACCTTGTAATCTCCTCCTGCGACAGCTCCAACCTAACCAAACTCGCTATCTTTTTTACATCTTCTTCCGACATAACAGACACGATCATTACATAGCCTCCAATCTCCTTATCCTCTCTGCTACGGGTGGGTGGGTGCTAAATAATCTAGCCATAAAAGTCGCCTGCTCACCCTTAAGCGGATTGGTGATATACAAGTGCGCAGTTGCGCCGTTAGCCGCTTCCAAAATCTCTCGATCAGAGGATATTTTTCTGAGCGCGTCAGCCAACCCCTTTGGATAACGCGTGAGCAAAACAGCAGATGCGTCGGCCAAATACTCCCTAGACCGACTAAGAGCCAGCTTGATGAGTGTCGCAATGATTGGGCTAATCAAGATAAAAACAAAACCCACAAGCATTAGCAGACCTGAACCCTCACTACGATTATTCCTCTTGTTACTACCGTAAAAAATGCCCCTGGTAAACCAGTCTGACAAAAGCACGATACTTCCAACCAACACACTCACCACAGACATCAACCTGATATCGTAATTACCGATATGCATAAGCTCGTGGGCAATAACACCCTCCAGCTCAAGCTTACCTAGTCTCTCTATTATCCCGCTGGTAAAGCAAATAACACCGTGTTGCGGATCTCTTCCCGTAGCAAAAGCATTCATGGCAGTATCGTTAATTATGTATATTTTGGGCTTAGGCAAACCGGAACCTATACAAAGATTTTCCACCAACTTGTGGATGTATGGGTTTTCCGATTCTTTAACTTCCTTGGCGCCGGAAATCGAGAGGACTATTCTGTCACTGAAATAGTAGCTAATAAAACCAGAAACTCCACTTAATATCAACCCTAAACCAAGAAACACAGCTCCTGAACCCTCGCCAAAATACTGACCAAAAAAGTACGCAAACGCTGAGATTACCGCCGTAAAGGCCAGCATGATATAGATTGTTTGCCTTTTGTTCTCCTCGATACGGTTGTAGATATTCATAATTAACTCCTTACAAGCGTCAGAAAATTTGCGGTTCCTCAGGATGGGTCCCGGCTTCGCGCCCATCTTTCGGTCCTCACAAATTTTCTTCCAACTCAATCAGTTAAAAAGAAACCTTTACCGGCTCTTTCTCATTCTCCTGCGCCTCAAAGAATTCTTCCTGTTTAAAACCAAAAATACCGGCAAACACATTGCCAGGAAAAGTCACAATTTTGGCGTTTAAATCTCTTACCACGCTGTTGTAAAACTGTCTGGAATAGGCAATTTTACTTTCCGTATCACTTAATTCATTTTGCAAGTTGACAAAACCTTCCTGTGCTTTAAGTTCCGGATAAGCCTCCGCCACGGCAAAAAGCGATTTTAACGCCCCGGTCAATCGATTATCAGCTTGAAGCGCCTCCTTATGGCTCCCTGCATTCATAAGAGCGGAACGGGCCTGAGTAACTGATTCAAATACTTCTTTTTCATGCTTAGCGTAAGCCTTAACCGTCTCAACCAAATTTGGAATCAGGTCAACCCGCCGTTTTAATTGCACATCAATTCCACTCCAAGCCTCCCTTACCTTAACCCTTAGGGATGCTAGCGAATTGTAAATACTGATCAAATAAACAACAACAAGGACAAGCAAAAATATTGGAATTAAACCGGTCATAGTTCCTCCTTCTCTTGGTTAACTTAATAATTAATTAACACCAAACCGCCCTCACATTATACCGCATCTGGCTATCTAACCAACAGCTGCTGGACAACCTCAAATGGCTTAGTGTTTACAACCGATTCTTTGGTTAACCAACCTCGTCTTGCTACATTCACGCCGTACTTCATGTACTTTAGACTTTCCACAGAATGGGCGTCACTGCTAATGACAAATTTCAAACCTAATTTTTGCGCGACATAGATAAGGTCATCCGGCAGATCCAGACGATTAGGCTGACTGTTTATCTCCATTACCTTCTTGTGCTCCAAACAAGCGTCAAAAATCCTGTCCCAATCAAGGTCTAATGGTTCCCGCTCGTTTATGAGGCGACCACTCGGGTGACCGATAATCCGAACCAGCGGATTTTTTATCACGCGTAAGAGCCTTTCTGTAGCAACCTGCCTAGACTGGTCAAACGATGTGTGGATTGAAGCCACAACATAGTCCAGCTTTTGTAGTATGTCATCGCTTAAGGATAGTGTCCCATCAGCAAGTATATTAACTTCGTATCCAAAAAGTACTCTTATATCTGACTGTGAATAATTTATTTGTTCAATGGTGCTTCTAAACCTTTCAATCAAACCTAGAACCTCGTACTTACCCCGACTGACAACACTTGGTGAATGGTCGGAGATCCCCAAGTAATCATACCCCAGAGCAATTGCACCTTCCACCATCTCCTGCAAAGTGTTTATCCCGTCAGAAAGGTTGGTATGGACATGCAAATCGCCCTTGATGTCCTCCAATTCCACAAGTTTGGGTAATCTTCTTTGCGCCGAAAGGTGAATTTCTTCCTTACCTTGCCGTAGTTCCGGAGGGATAACCTCAAGTCCTAATTTTTTGTAAAATTCTGACTCGTTACCATAAGTCAAAAGCTTACCTTTCTCCTTAATCCCATACTCCGAAAGCGATAAGCCTTTTTCCAAAGCGTATGTCCTAAGTAAAACATTGTGTTGTTTTGATCCCGTAAAATATTGCACCATAGAGCCAAAACTAGCTGGCTCGCTCGTCCTTATGTCCACCTGCGTGCCATTTTTCAGCCTGACGGAAGCCTTTTTGTCCCCGCCCCCCGTCACTTCCCCAACCTCTGGAAAAGCTAGGAAGTGCTTAATTACAGTTTCGGGATCGTTCGTAGCCACCGCAATATCCAAATCACCCACTGTCGGAGCCCTGCGCCTTAAAGAACCCAACGCCTCAATCCTAACCACCGCCGGTTCTTGACGCATGTACGCTAAAACGCGGTCGGCAATTTCCTCCGCTTGTGGAAGCAGTAGCCTAGGCATTGCATTTTTATTCATCTTTTCTTGGTCAATCGCCCGCAGGATATCAGCTTCCTTTTTTTCTGCAAACCCTGGCAACAGCCGGATTTTTCCGTCAACCGCGGCCTGTCTAACCTTCTCCACCGCAGTCCCCTCGTCGTCCAATTTAAAGGCCACCGCCAGCTTATAAGCCGTCTTTGCCCCTACACCCTTAATGCCAATTAGCGCAAACATACCTACGGGCAAACCTCTTTTTAATGCCCTAAATTCCTCGACATCACCCGTCGTAAATAACTCATTAATGTGGCTTTTTAAAGAAGCTCCCATCCCCATAATCTGGTCCAGCTGATTGTTTTGCCAAAGGTCGTAGACGCTGTTTGTTATGGACTCTATGGATGCAATGGCATTTTGATATGCCCTAATCTTAAATACATTGGCGCCTTTGACTTCCATGGCCGCCAACGCCTCTTTAAGAAACCGCGCCACCTCTTTGTTGCTAAATTTGTACTCAGCTTGTGGTTTTAGTTGCACCTCTGAATATTAACAATTTGTATTGACTATTACCACTCATTCTGTTAGATTTTCTGTGCGAATAGGGCCGTAGCTCAGTTTGGTTAGAGCGTCCCGCTGTAGCGGGAAGGTCGCGGGTTTCGGTCCACCGGCACGCGCCAGTTAATAAGTTAATAAGGGGCCGTAGCTCAGTTTGGTTAGAGCGCTTCCCTGTCACGGAAGAGGTCGCGGGTTCGAGCCCCGTCGGTCCCGCCAAAATTGCCCATAAATTTACCACGCCCCGGAAAGGTCGTATGAAAAACAACAAAACGCTTGCCTTTCTTGCTTTGGTTTTTGTGGCGCTATTTTCTTATTGGACTTTTGAACAGATTAAGTATCAGCTGGACAAAAACAAATCCTTTGAGCAGTTACCCGACACCAGCTCCGCCTTTACGGAAAATCTGGATGACTATGAGTCGGACGAAAACACTATTGATGAAACAAACGCTATCATCCAAAAACCAACCGTTAGTACGGCTAACACTTCCACAACTTGGCTTGCTAACAACTATACAAAAGGCGACATTACAGAAAAATCCTACACCGTAAAGTGGGGTGATACTCTATGGGAAATTGCCGAGGGCGCCTACGGTGACGGAACACTATGGGTTAACATTCTCCAGGCAAATTCCAGTAGCGTAGGCTTTTTGCCAAATGGCTCCCAAGCCCTGATCTTCCCTGGGCAAGTGTTACAAATCCCGTAATTTTTGCTGTATAATCACAGTGTTGCGAAGGTAAACGAATTTGCTCTCGTTGGTTCGCCTTACCTGCAAGCGAGAGTAAGAGCCTCCGTCTAGCGGAGAACCTTCCACTCGTTCACTTCGTTCGCGAGAGTAGTTCAGTGGTAGAATGTCTCCTTCCCAAGGAGAAGGTCGCGGGTTCGATCCCCGTCTCTCGCTCCAAGTATAGAGTAGTTCAGTGGTATAATCTCCCGCCATGCGGGAAGGTCGCGGGTTCGATCCCCGTCTTTAGTTGAGAAATTTGGCCCTAAAGCTGTAAAATTTGGTCTTATGCGGACGCTGGTTTTCTCGGACACACATTTGTCCACCAAATTTAATAAAAAGCTCTTTAACGCCCTTGCGGAGTTGATTTCCAAGTCTGACAGGGTAATTATTAACGGCGATTTTTGGGAAGGTTTGGCTATTAAGTTTGACGACTTTCTGCAGTCGGATTGGAAGCAACTCTTTCCCTTGTTAAAGCAGAAAGACACAATCTACATCTACGGCAACCACGATCACCAAGTTTTTTCCGATGAACGGGTGTACGAGTTTTGCAATCAGGCTGTAACGCAGTACCAGCTGGAAACCCCGTCGCACAACTATTTATTTAGACACGGCCACGAATTTTTGTTCCCTAGACACTCGGACGAGTGTTTGCGGGATAGAGTAGGCGAAGCCGGAACTGCTTGGAGAAGATTTAGACTAAGTGTTGCGGGACTGGTTCAAGCTGTTGGCTTTGGCCTGTTTGGTCCAAAAATTTTGCCGGCTTTTATAAATTACATCCCTAGCAATCAGAGGAGCTTAGTGGGCAAAACGGACCAAATCTTAGTATGTGGCCACACCCACCGTCCATACTACAATAGGAAATCCAACTTTGTAGATACAGGTTTTTTTAACTACGGATGGGCAAACTACATGGAAATTGACGACGAAGGCGCATTCGAGTTAATTAGTCGCAGATACTAACCCATAAATTTGTTAAAATTGATCCCACGGGTGTAAACTAAATGCCAGAGTAGCTCAGTCGGCAGAGCAGTCCCTTCGTAAGGGAAAGGCCGTGGGTTCGATTCCCACCTCTGGCTCCACTTGCCACAATAAAATTAAGCAAAAGTTGCCGCGAGGCAGAAAGGTCGTCCAATGAAAAATCATAAAAAAATTACCAAGGCTGTTATCGCCGCGGCAGGTTACGGCACTCGCTTTTTACCCGCCACTAAGAATCAACCCAAGGAGATGTTGCCCATTATTGACAAGCCTATCATTCAATATCTAGTTGAGGAAGCGGTAGCATCAGGCATTACGGATATTATTCTGGTGACAAGATCCGGACAAAGCATAATGGAAGACTACTTTGACAATAACTTAGCGTTAGAGTACATGCTGGAACAAAACGGTAAGGAAAAGTCGCTGGAAATGGTGCGGGAAATTCCCCAAATTGCCAATTTTGTGTATGTACGACAAAAAAGACACCTACCCTATGGAAACGCCACTCCACTGCTCGCCGTAAAAAATTTGATTGATGACGACGAAGCATTCGTGTACATGTTTGGCGACGACTTAACCTTGGCAAAAACCCCCGTAACAAAGCAACTTATAGATGTCTTCGAACGGGAAAACCCTGTTAGCGTTTTAGCTGTGCAAGAAGTGCCGGACAGCGAAGTGCACAAGTATGGAACGGTACGCTACAAAAGGAACGCGGAATGTAAATACGAAATTGAAGAAATTCTTGAAAAGGCTCCACTAGGTAAAAATCCTTCAAACATGGCGCAATTTGGGAGATTTGTTTTCTCGTACAAACTTATAGAGGAAGCTGAAAAACTTCAAACTGGCTTAGGCGGGGAACTATGGATTGCCGATATGAATAACAGCTTAGCCCAGCAGGGAGAGAAAGTTATTGCCCAACCAATTGAGGGCGAGTGGCTAACCACGGGGGATCCCTTAAATTACCTAAAGACTACATTAAGGTTTGCGTTGGAGCGAGAAGACCTATCCAAAGAACTAAAAGACTATGTTAAAAATCTGCGAATTTAAAGATGGACTATGCAACAGCACGAGGAAGAGGTAAAGAAAAGGCTGTACACAACACTGTTGGCGACATTTGTGCTCGTCGGTGTAATAGTAATTGGGATGACTTTTTTTGCCCCGGTTGTGGGCTCTTTCTTTAGGCTGATCTCAAAAATCGGAAAACCAGAGTTAAAGGAGGATATTTTACCGCCTCCCCCACCATATTTTTACGGCGCGCCCCGTTCCACAAACAAGTCGGCAGTAAAACTTTCCGGCTTTTCTGAGCCTGGTAGTAAAGTCTCCCTGTTTGTTAACGGACCAAGGGCCGACTCAGTTATCACCGACTCGAACGGCGCTTTTGTTTTTGAATCCGTGAGCTTGGTAGAGGGAAAAAATACGATATACGCTAGGGCGGAGGATAACTACGGAAATCAAAGTCAGAACTCCCAAACTTTGGAGATCTCATACGACACAAAAAAGCCAAAGATTGAGGTGCTGGAACCTAAAGACGGATCCACGGTAAAAAATCTAAATCGGCGAGTTTTGGTGAGAGGCACGGTTGATAAAAAGAGCGAAGTCAGAATAAACGAAAAACTAGCTATCTCACGCCCCGATAATTCGTTTGAGTTGCTTCTGGGCGTGGAAGAGGGCGAGGTGAAAATTAAGATAGAGGCAACAGACGAGGCTGGCAACAAGGAGGAAAAAGAAATTACCGTTAAGTATGTAGAATCTGGAGTCTAATGGAGCGCGTCTACAAACTTCCAAATGTCGCTGTAGCCACCCTCAAAACCCAAAGCCCAAACCCCCACACCTAAAAGTCCCCTACCCCTTACCAAGGCTGATTTTGCGACTAAAGAATCTTCATTGTCGTACCAGACTTGTCGTTTGGAGTCCAACTCCTCGTCCACATAGTTAAAGTAGGGCGTCTTGGACACTTCGTCCCATAAGGGTTTTATTTGTTTCTTCACCATAAAATCGACGATCTCCGCATAAGTTCTGGATTTTGAGAATCCAATCAAATCACTACCCTCTATCCTTGCCGACATCGGTTCCGCGCTTTCCACCACCCAATCGTAACCGTAGAATGGCAAACCTAAAATTACCTTTTCCGGAGGAGCAAATTTTAGATAGCCATCCAATACTTTGACCAAATTCAGCCTTGTTGTGGAATAGGAACCAGCAAACGGGGACACAGGCCCAGCGCTTTTGGAAGTCGGGAGATGAAAATCGTAAGCCATTATAAAAATCGCGTCGGCAACTTGCGCCAAACTCCTGGGTTCCGTCAAACGGAAGCTGGTGTCCTTCTCTTCTGTTGAAAAATCCTCAAACGCGCCTTTACCTTTGCCCAACCACGCCCTCTCCACTTTGTCAGCGGAATCGGCATAAGCCGAAACAACAACAAACGAATCGCCAAAAGTCGCGTCAAGCCTAGAGTTAAGGTAGCCGACCAACTCCGAGTATAACTGGGCTTTTTTGACTGTGGTGTAACCAGAATACTCAAAATCCAAATTAACGTCTTTAACACCACCCCAAATCAACTCTTTTTTCACATCCAGAAAAAGGTTTTCCCAGCATTCCCTGCATTCCAGGATTGCGTCTATGTCTGAGTCTTGATGACATATCAAAGTTAACGAACCTCGACCGCCTTGTTGCTTTATTTTCTTGATATGATCCCCCAAGTCTTTACTCTCCCGCCATTTGCTGTAAGGACCGTCAGATGTCACAATCCTCCCCTTTGCGTCGACATGCAACCCAAAGTAAGCAAGGTCGGTCACCTGTCCAAGGTTTATGTTCTTGCCTACCGTCCAGTATGGTAAAAACGCGTAAACTCTTGGATTCGGGATATTGCCTTTGAGCGCTACCTTAGCCCCAAGGACGCTATATGAATCAGAAAGCGGATGTAAAACTATGTGGGAAACGCTCTCGGAACCAGAAAGCTTTACCACTAAACCAAACAGCAGAGCGCAAGAAAAATACACCGCGAAAATTAAGTTCTGATCGGGATTTAAAAATCTCTTAAACCTTATGAAAAACATCGTTTTAGTCTAGCATAAATATAGGCTAAAATGTCACCATGAAATCGGTTAGAATTTGGCAAATTTGGATCTCTCTAATTATATTGGCTATCTCCGTGGGATTATTTTTTCAGTTAAGGTTTAAAGATAACTCTAAAGACACCATAACCTCTCTAATTGAGGACACAAACACCCTAGCTACGCAAGACGAGTCCCTAATGCATACTAAGTGTACTCAATCGTCGACAATAGAGTATATGTCGTACCCAGAACACTCAAGTTTCGGCAAGCCCAACAATAAATTTGGGCTGTATATATACGCAGAGGAGGAACGGTTTTTTAAACTGGCGGACAATTTAGTCAACTCAAACGGAGGAGACTGGGGATATGTTTTAATCCCTTATAACATTAAAGACAGAGATTCAAGAAAGTGGCGCAAAGTTTTTGATGAAACAACAAAACGACATCTGATACCCATAATCCAACTTTGGGATGTTGAGACAGATAACTATAAGGACGACACTAATAAGGCTGCTGAGTTTCTTAACAGCTTTCTTTGGCCGGTTAAAGAGAGGTATATCAGTGTCTACAACGAACCAAACGACAGCAGGTTCTGGAAGGGCCGGGCCGACCCAAAAAACTATGCCAGAGTGCTAAAGTACACCATTGAAGCATTTAAAGCGGAAAACCCCAATTTTTTTATGTTAAACGGGGCCATGAACTCTAGCGCTCCCGACGGTAAAGGCTACATCAACGCGCTGTCCTTTTTGTACCAAATGAATCAAGAGGTTCCTGGCATATTCGAGATGCTGGACGGATGGGCAAGCCACCCGTACCCACAACCAAACTTTTCTGGCAGTCCTTACGCCGTCGGCCTTTTGAGCATAAGATCATACGAAAATGAGTTAAATTATCTAAAAACTCTTGGACTAAAAAAGGACTTGCCGGTTTTTATCACGGAAACAGGCTGGGCCCATGCCGAAGGCGAGAATTATGACCCTAGCCTATACAATGCGGAGCAAGTCGCTCAATTTTTCAAAATTGCCTACGAGGAGGTGTGGCTCAGGGACGATCGTGTTAGGGCAGTCACGCCCTTTACAGTATTCTACAAACCTCCATTCGACCACTTCTCTTGGATCGACAAGGACGGCGTTCCGTATGAACAATACGAGATGATTAAAAAATTAGACAAGATCAAAGGAGAGCCGTCCAGCCTGCAAAAATTCATTACGACCATATCGGACTGCGGAGACTAAAGCATGAAAAAAACCATAGCCTACAACACATTAGCGCAACTTCTTTCAAAGGTTGTCAGCATGGGCCTAACCCTCATCACCGTCGTCTTAGTTACGAGAGCCTTGGGTAAAGAGGGATATGGCCAATTTTCCATTATGCAAACTTTACCCGCGCTGTTTTTTATTCTTTCTGATTTTGGACTTAACGCCACCGCCCTAAAAAAGATCAGAAACGACGGGGCAAACGCTCAAAGCCTTTACCAAGCGGTAATTACCATAAGGCCTATCTTAGCGCTAGTCCTCGTTGCTTTGCTAAACATCGTCGTAATATTTCTACCTTACTCCGAATTTTTAAAATCTGGCATATTCATGTCGTCTTTTTGGATTCTTACCCAATCATTGTTCTCCGGTACCAATCTACTTTTCCAATACAAACAAAGATATGATTTGGCATCCATAGGCTATGTCCTAGGCAGTCTGATAACAACGCTTTTGGTCATTGCTTCTATAAGAGTAGGCTTGGATGTTAGGTTTTTAAGCTTTTCCTATGTTTTGGGCGGACTAGCAACCTTCATTGCAAATTCCGTTATTTTAGACAAACTTGGGTACGCCACCAAGCTAAATTTGGGTATTTTTTCCGACAAAAAAACCCTGCGCGCGCTGTTATCGGGATCCATTCCTTTGGGCCTGATGTTTGTTTTTTCCCAGATTAACTTTAAGGCCGATTCCGTACTTCTCTCTTTGCTTAATTTGCCAGCAAATTTGGGGCTTTCCAATATTGACGCGGTGGCTATCTATGCCCTACCTTACAAAGTTTTTGAGGTTTCTCTGGCCGTTCCGACTTTTATCATGAACGCGGTATACCCGGTGTTTGTTTCGCAATTCCAACATAGTCAACAAAAACTTAATGCAATCTTAATTAAAACTGTTAAAACAACAGGATTACTTGGATTACTCGGTTCAGCGACACTGATTGTTTTAGCTCCGGCCACAGTCAATGTTTTAGGGGGATCCCAGTTTGTCCAGTCAGTCCGTGTCCTACAAATCCTAGGCGTGGGCTCGTTTTTGTTTTACATCACACAACCGCTAGCTTACTATCTGGTCACTGTTGAAAAACAAGCTGTACTGCCGACGGTTTACATTGTTGGGGCGGTGTTTAATGTCTCGGCAAACGCGCTGCTCATCCCAGTATACGGCTTTTACGCCTCTGCGTTCATTACCTGGCTTTCAGAGGCCCTTATATTAGCTATGCTTGCATTCTTCGTGGCAAAAAGTTGGAGGAACGAAAAACATGAAGCCAGTCAGACTATCTAGAATACTTTACCTGACCTTTGCTGTCTGTCTTTTTACCCTTTCTTTAGGTCAATTTTCGATATTGCGTTCTTTTGGTCAAGGAAATTTATATCTTTTTGATCTAACCCTCGCCGGTTTTACTCTCTTTGGACTTTTGTGCCTGCTAAAGCGCTGGCAATTAAAGATTCCCCTTGCCCTAACGCTCCTTCTTACATTTGTAGCCTTGGGAACAATTTCGCTATTCTTTACACCCTTAAAACTGAAGTTTGCTGAGTTTCTTATTGCACTTGCCTATTCAGTCAGATTTTTATGCTACGCGCTTTTTTCTGTTGTAGTTTGGAATTTTGTACGACTCAAAATATTTTCCCGTAATCAGCTCCTTTTGATAATTATTCTCAACGGAATTTTTGTCTTTGCTGCCGGTGTTGCCCAACTCATTCTTTTGCCCGATCTAGAAACACTTGATCAAGCTCTAGGCTGGGATCCCCACAAGAACCGGATGGTCTCTACCTTCTTTGATCCAAATTTTCTGGGCATGTATTTTGTGATTTGCTTGTTTGCGGTTTTTAGTCATCGCAGGTTGTTAGTTACTCGTAACACGACAAAAACCCGACGACTTTTTGCTCATTTGGCAATCGTGATATTTTTGCTTGGCATCTTTCTGACATTTTCCCGTAGCGCCTGGTTTGCGCTAGCCGTTTTTATCTTTTTTGTCGGACTGAAAGACAGGCGTTTGCTTGCAACCTCGGCTTCTCTTTTGCTATTGGCGGTTTTTGCCATCCCCAGGGCCCAAACTAGAATTTCCGGTATTACAGATCCCCAGGACTCGGCAAGGTTTAGGTTAATTTCTTGGCAAAACGCCTGGAAAATCACAAAGGACAATTGGGTTTTTGGCATTGGTTATAACGCTTTTAGGTACGCCCAACGCGAATACGGCTTTTTGGACGATACAAATCTGACTTCCCACTCCGGCGCTGGTAGTGACTCCAGTTTGCTCCTGGTTTGGTCTACCTCCGGCATTTTTGGATTAATTTTGTTCACTGCAATATTTCTGTTTTGGACTATCAAGTCAATAAACAACCGTGATTATCTATCAGCGGGCTTAGTCGTGTCCTTGCTTGCAAACTCCCTATTCATAAATTCCATCTTCTATCCTCAAGTTTTGGTACCGTTTCTCGCGGTCTTTCTAACAGCGGACTATTAAAAACTCGGGGGTTTATGGTGGCCGCTAAAGGATTCGAACCTTTGACCCCTGCAATGTGAATGCAGTGCTCTAACCAACTGAGCTAAGCGGCCCCAAAGTCGTCAGCAAGTTAAGACTAAGCTAATGACATCCTGCGTGGTTAATTATACAATCAACCGGTGAAAAAGTCGCTTTTAAGCTTTATTGAGACCTTTGTGGCCGGAGCGTTGCTTGCTGTTTTGGTCATGCTGTTTGTCGGTCAATCCCTAGAAATTACGGGCGACTCCATGTACCCAACGCTCAAAAACGGCGAGCGAATTATCGTGGAAAAGGTCAGCTACAAGAGCAGACAACCCACTCGAGGAGAAATAATTGTATTTAGGGCATTGAATAACAGTAGAATATTTTTAATCAAACGCGTTATAGCAATACCCGGGGATCAATTGGATGTCTTAGACGGTGTGCTGACAATAAACAATCGTCAATATTTTGACAAAAGATATTCCACCAAATTTGATAATTTTGAGGTTTTGGGACAACTTACAAACTACAAAAGTCAACCCATTCCAGAAGGATACATAGCAGTTATGGGCGACAACAGAAAGGAAAGTTACGACTCCAGAATGTTTGGACTTGTGCCACTCGAGAATATTGTAGGCAGAGCATTTATAGTATATTGGCCCCCCATATCCGTAAGATCATTGATCGGCGAGTAATTTGCAAAGATTCGAGTGTTTGACACGCTAGTAGTTTCTACAGCCTCACTGTACATTCGACCTACAAAGTTTCCACATTTACTTCTTTTCTTCCGCTAAGAGTGGGTTTAAAGCTAACCTTCCCGTCTGCCACCGCGTAGAGGGTGTAATCTCTACCCATCCTGACATTTTCTCCCGGAATATAAGTCCTACCCCTTTGTCGTATCAGAATCTGACCAACTTTAACCGCTTGCCCGTGGGCTATCTTAACCCCAAGCCTTTTTCCAACAACATTACCCTTCTGAGTGGCCTTTGACGCGGCGGCTGTTTTATGCGCCATTACTACTTGCCCTCCTCGTGTTTAACTTCCAATGTAACATCTTTACTATTTTTCTTGTCGCCTGACTTTGCGGATTTTTTTGTCGATTTATCGCCCCCTAAAATATCCGTTACCTTAAACACACTTACTTCCTGGCGATGACCAATTTTTCTCCTGTGCCTTGACTTTGCCCTAAATCGCGCCACCACAACCTTCTTGTCCTTCTTGTCCTCAGCCTTCTCTAGACCAACCTTAATGTCATCCAGACATGGTGTGCCCACTTTGATCTGCTCGTCATCCCTATAGAAAAGTACTCGAGCGAGCGCACCATCTTGGCGTGTCACCTTAAACACATCTCCTTCTTTAACTAGGAATTGCCTGCCAGCTACGGCTATAACCGCGTATTTCATAACCTGTGAATAGTACAACATTCGGCATACTTTATCAAGCGGTAAATGTCTGGTATCATCAAAAAATGGACGGCTATTATGTGTATATAGAAAGTTTCAATATAAAGGTTGGCCTTTATGATGGCAAGGGGGCGGGTAGATTTTTTGCTGAGCAACTTTTGCCGACCTCTTTATCTCGCTCTAAAATTTTGGACACTGAAGAGTTTATTAGGGAGTTTAAGCGGGCCTTGGCCTCACACTATGGAGAAAACCTCCCAAAGTTGCCCATATTTTTTATTTTGGATCCAGAAGCCACCGAACTATTCCTCTTAACAAGCAACAAACAAATAGCAGATACCGAACAGGAGGCAGAGCTGATGGAAAAACAAATTAGAGAGCGATTGGGGGACGAAAATCCAGAGGATTTTTATGTAGGTGAATATAAAATAGCCCCCTTTACCTACCAATTTGTTGGAGTAAAAAAATCAACGCTTGACTCACTGCTGGAGGTTGGAAGACTTATGGGTCTGGAAATTGGGGGCGTTTTCCCCCTTGGACTTCTTTTGGCTAAAACAAATACCGACATTTCGAGCATGTTCGTAATCCCAAAGGAAAACAAAACAATAGTTGTCTTTAGCGAATTAACAGGAGTTAGCCTAGCCAGGGATCTTGACGATCAACTACCATTAGAAGAACTAAGAAAGTTATTTTGGGAACTTTCTGTATACAATAAAAAACCATCCGACCTAAGGATTTACTCATTTCCGCAATGTGAACAAAAATTCACTACATCGGATGAGGTAGGTCTTGTCGGGGAAAGCCTGGAAAAGAATTTTGAGGAAATTTCCATGGCGCGCGGTCTTTTTGAAAACGGCCAGGTTGTACCAACAGACCCATGCAATTTAATTAACATGATACCCAAACCCACACTAGCAGAAAAGAGAAAAACACCTGCGGCGACAGCTTTGGGAGCTCTTTCCGTTGTACTTGTGATTGGACTCTTACTCCAACTTACAATAGGTTTTAACACCATACTAGATTCAAAGACAAATAGACAAAATCACGAAGTTCTATCATCGGACCAACAACAAAGTCAAACGCAAACAGTTGCCACCCAAGATGAACTTAATCAAAATCAAGGCCAAGATCGTCAGGATCAAGATGTAATCATCCCCAAAGAGGTGAAAAGGTCGGAACTAACGGTCAAAGTGGAGAATGGAAACGGAATACCAGGTTCGGCTGGAAAATTAAAAACATATCTAGAGGGTTTTGGCTACAAAGTTTTGGAACCAGGAAACGCGGACCGGATAAACTATGCAAAAACCATCATAAAACTCCCCAAAGAAATGGCCGATTATAAAAACTTGCTAGTAAACGACTTAAAGACCAATTATTCCGTTGAAATCGAGGAGTTGGATATAAAGCCATCAAATTATGATGTTTTAGTCATTGTTGGACGGGAATGACTTGCTCTTCCTTTACTTTGTTCCTAAGGTTCTGGGATCTCGCTAAAACAAATAAATAATCGGACAGGCGATTTAGATAAGAAATTAGATCAGTGTACACACCTAGAGCCACCAAAGATCTTTCACATCGTCGGCAGACAGCTCTGGCAAGGTGGATTTTTGCCGAAGACTCGCAACCGCCTGGTAAAATAAATCTCTTTAGAGCGGGTAGTTTACCTTCCAAACGATCAATTTCTTTCTCCATCCATCTCACCCTACCTTCTAAGTAGACAAAGGTAGACCTCTTTTGTTCAAATCCGGCCACAATCGACCCCAGAATAAACAAGTCGTTCTGGATCAGAGATATACCGCCACTCTCCGATCTATTTAAACCAGACCTCGCCAATCCCAACGCGGCGTTTAACTCATCCAGTTGACCTAAAACCTCCACGACTTTTGTCGATTTCCGCACCCGCTTGCCGCAGTAAAGATCTGTATCGCCGTGATCACCCCTTTTGGAATAAATCGCCATCTTTATTTACTAACCCTTTACAACAGGTCCAGACAAGTCGCGGACACTAACAAACACTGTACCCACATTCATAGCATTTGGAACAACCCTCTTCGTAAATAAAGGAGGAGTTCCCGCACTCTGGGCACATGTTAATGTGGGAGAAGACGGAAACCTCCTTTTTGTCCGACGGTGCCTCCACAGTATTGGAGCCATTAGATTTAACATGGATCCCGCAGTCTTCCGCGATAACTTTGGCGACGGCATCAGGAATTGAGCTAACTCGTTTGCTACCAAAACCCACGGATCTGGAACCTCCAATACCTAGAAGCTGAATAACTATTTCTTTTGCCGTTCTCAGGGGATTTTCGGAGACCCGTAACCAGCCTGAGATGAGCCTGCCAAGAGCTTCAGAAAGAGCTGCAACATCGCTTCCCGCCTTGCCAACATTGGCAAAAACCTCCAACGGATTACCTTGATCATCTTTGTTGACTGTAATAAAAGCCTTGCCTTGAGGTGTATCCATTTTGTATGTGGTTCCAGAAAGCCGATACCCCCGTTCGACTTCCTTTTTAACCGGCTCAATAAGGGCGGGTGTTTGCTCTAATTTTCCATCCTTCTTATCCTTGGTTTCCTTGGTTTCTAGAACAACCTCCTGCCTCGAACCTGCGACATACACTGTTAGACCTTTGCACTTAAGCTCCCAACCCAATATATAGACTTTTGCCACATCATCTTTGCTTGCAGTGGCCGGAAAGTTACAGGTTTTAGAAATAGAGTTATCGATAAATGCCTGAATGGCGGCTTGCGTTTTTACATGCTCCTCAGGCGAAATGTCAGCAGAAACTACAAAAGTATCCCTAATTTTTTCTGGAAGTTCATGTACGGACTGGCACGAACCGGTCTCTAGAACCTTCTCCACAATCTTTGTCCTTGATTCCGGCTTAAGGTCAAGACCGTCCAAAGCCTTTTCAAACAATGGACTTACATAACTTAGTGTAAGCTTTTCCTTGTCTCCAGCGGCTTGGTAGACATTGCGGTAGTAAGCTAGGGCAAAAACCGGCTCGCAACCGTAACCTTCAACCCCAGCTACCGTGGAGATAGTCCCAGTTGGGGCAACGGTCGTTTGAGCCGCGTTTCTAATACCATACCTTTTAATCCCGCCAAGTACTTTGCTCCAATCAAGATCGGACCTGCCAAAGTCCCTCTTAAATGGTCTCAAAGGCCTAGGGGGTTGCCACTTGATATTCTTGGGATCATATATACTTCCCCTAATCGCTGGGAATGCTCCCCTCTCCTTTGCCAACTCAATGGACGCCAACATAGCGTGGTACCTAATGAATTCCGTAACTTGTCCGACAAAGTCCAAACCCGCCTCCGAACCATATCGAATGCCCATGGAGTACATAACATCCGCAAGACCCATAAAACCCAAACCTATTCTCCTGCAATTTTCCGCGGCCTTTTTAAGTTGAGGGACAGCGTCTACATACTTGTTTGCGGTAACAACATTATCCAAAAACCTTGTGGATAAAGTTACAGTCTCTCTTAGAGCGTTCCAATCCAACTGACCCTTTTTGTCTAGGTGCTCGAGCAAATTTATAGAACCTAAACAACAGTTCTCGTAAGGCCCAAGCCACTGCTCTCCACAGGGATTGGTGGCTTTAAGCTCGTACAGATGTGGAACCGGGTTGTGACGATTCGCCTCATCTATAAAAAGAACACCGGGCTCGCCATTTTTATACGCGTGCTCAACTATCAACTCAAAAATTTCCCGGGCTCGGGGGGATTCCACAATCTTTTTGGAGTGCGGGTCAATTAAATCGTACTTTTTGTCGTCCATTACGGCCTGCATAAATTTGTCGGTAAGCGCAACGGATATGTTAAAGTTAATTATCACGCCTTCCTCACCTTTGCACCTAATGAAGTCGCGTATGTCTGGATGGTCGACACGCAAGACGGCCATGTTAGCCCCTCTTCTAACCCCACCCTGAGCCACCTCCCCAAAAGCCTTGTCATAAACCGAAAGAAAACCCACCGGACCCGTAGCTTTGCCCATGCTACTTCTTACCAAAGCGCCTTTAGGTCTAAGGTCTGAAAAAGAAAATCCGTTACCACCGCCAACCTGCTGTATTAAAGCGGCATTGCGCAATGTGGAAAAAATGCCATCCGGGTGCTTGCCTAAGTCGTCCTCTATCGGCAAAACAAAGCAGGCCGCCAATTGGCCTAAGGGAGTTCCCGCGCCCGTAAAGGTGGGAGAATTAGGAAAAAATTTTTTGCTAGAAATAAGATTATAAAATTGGATTTGCGACTCCTCCTCGTAACCATAAACAGCATCTGGCGCCGCCACAACATTGGCGACTCTGGTAAACATACCCTCTACGGTTTCCGCCACCACGCCGTTTTCGTCTTTAAGCAGGTAGCGTTTTTCTAAAATTTTGCGGGAGTTTGGGGAAAAATCTACCACACTATTTTTAACCAACGCTTCTTTGGCCTGTTTCATAGGCAGAATTCTGTGGGCTAACAACCTTGCACTGCCGGGAAAGTTGCTAACTCACAATCCCTTTCTTTTTAAATTTTCACAACTTATTTGTGACTTAGATAGTTACAAATTTCTGGGTGGACTACAAACAACAGCGGTTGTTATTTTCCCCTCAAAAAAGCCGGGATGTCGTATTTGTTATCCTCTGGTAGTTCTGTAGAGGTGGAGGAAGATCCAGACTGCTTAACCGGTTCGGCTTTGGGTTCTTTAGGTTCCATGGTGTAGGCGGGCTTTTTTTCTCTAGGAAGGCCATAAGGAGTTTTTGTAGCGTCGTCAAAACCTGTGGCAATAACCGTAATTCTGATCTGATCCTCCATCCGGTCGTCAATGGTGGTACCAAAAATAATATTGGCCTCAGGACTTGCGGATTGACCAATGATTCTGGCCGCCTCGTCAACCTCGCGCATAGTTAAATCCCGTCCGCCAATGACATTGAACAAAATGCCGGTCGCTCCATCGATGGAAACATCCAAGAGGGGCGAGGAGATGGCCGAATGCGCGGCCTGCTTAGCCCTATCCGCCCCCGTGCCTATACCTATACCCATCAGCGCGCTCCCCGCGTCCTTCATAATGGCGCGAACATCCGCAAAGTCCACATTAATAAGACCGGGCATAACAATTAAATCGGAAATTCCTTGGACTCCCTGATTCAAAATGCTGTCGGACACTTTAAACGCTTCCAAAATGCTCATTTTTTCGTCCGCTATGTCCAAAAGTTTTTGATTAGGTATCGTGATTAACGCATCCACCTCGCTTTTAAGCTCTATTATGCCCCTTTCCGCGTTGGCCATGCGTTGCGCCCCTTCAAACACAAAGGGTTTGGTAACCACACCTACCGTAAGCGCTCCTAGCTCCTTAGCCACACTCGCAATCACGGGCGCAGCGCCCGTGCCAGTCCCCCCTCCCATGCCAGCGGTAATAAACACCATATCGCTCTCTTCCAAGTTTCCTCGCAAGATGTCCAACGACTCCTCCGCTGCTTTGCGACCAATCTCTGGATTAGATCCCGCGCCCAACCCGTGCGTTAAATCCTGGCCGATAGCCAGCTTAACCATGGCTTTGCTTATAGAAAGCGCCTGCGCGTCCGTGTTGACCGCGATAAACTCCACACCAGATATTTGCCCTGATTCGATCATGGTGTTAATAACATTGCACCCAGCTCCACCAACACCAACGACTCTAATTTTTGCAAATTTTTCTATTTCGGGTTTGACTAACATCAAAAAGCAGGCTTAGGGCAGAAAGCTTTTGATCTTGGCAAACAAATTCTTAAATACTCGGCCTATCTTACTCGAACCGGCAGAAGAATTCAAGAGGGTTTTTGTTTTTAGCATTTTTGACGCGTAAATAACCGCGCCCACGCAGGCGGAAGAATCGGGGGCCTGAATATCATCTATGAGTCCGGAGATACCCTTGGGAAAACCTATTCGCACCGGCATCTTTAGAATATTTTTGGCTATTCTCTCCGCCCCAACCGTCAAAGCGCCACCGCCGGTAATCACACAACCGGCTGGCAACTTCCCTACCAAATTAGCCTTTTTCACCTCGCCACTAACCAACTCGAATATCTCCTCCAATCGTGGATCTATAATCCCGTATAATACGCGCTTGGAGATCACATTAGTTTCCAAACCATAGCCTGTCACATCAAACTCGTCGGGACCCAAACTTGTCTGTTTAGAGGTCGTCCGCTCAAAGTCACGGGCCAAACTCATGTAGTCCAACTTTTCATTACTTAATTTTATTTTGACTTTTTCTGCCACATCCAAACCCGCCCTAAGACCAATAGCCAAGTCGTTAGTCACATGCTTGCCACCGATCGGCAATACAGCGGAGTACGCCGGCGCCCCGTCCAAAAAAATCACAATACTCGTGCTACCGCCTCCAATATCCACCAACACTGTCCCCAGCTCTTTTTCCGTTTCCGTTAGCGCGCTCTCCGCAGAAGCTATGCCCGCAAAAACCAAACCCTCCACCTCCACACCCACCGCTTTAACGCATTTTTCAATATTTCTCACCGACGACGCGAGCCCATGAATAATATTTGTTTCCACCTCCAACCTAACGCCGTTCATTCCTACCGGATCTTTGATCCCGTCCTGCCCGTCCACAATAAAATCCCGCGGAATAACATGAATAATTTCTCGGCTGGACGGCAAACTTACAGCTTGGGCGGCCTCGGTAGCCCGCGCCACATGCTCCGGCGTAATCTCGCTACTTTCATGGGGCACCACCGCCACCACTCCGCGGGAATTTAAAGTCTCAATGTGCCCGCCAGAAACGGTAATAAACGCCTGAGAAATCGACACCCCAGCCATTTTCTCCGCGCGGTCAATACTTTGGGAAATCGCCTCCACCGCCTCGTCAATATTTACCACCACCGCCTTGTTTATACCTTTGGAGGGAACTTTGGCTACCCCAACAACAGATACTTTGTTCTCGGAAACCGTAGCAACGATGGTCAAAACCTTGGTGGATCCGGCGTCAATAGCAGTAATGTACTTCTCTTTTGGCATGTTAATTTTGGTTGCTTTGCTCGACTTTGGTATTATCCACAACTTCCGCCCCGTTTTCACTATCAACCCTGTCGTCGGCAAATTCCACAATTACTTTATCAAATCTTAAATCAATTTTCTTTGGTTTTCTACCCTCGGCTTTAAACGCCTCTATCATCTTAGCAAAAATTTTGGCTTGCGACTTGGCGGACTGAAAGTTGGTAAAAAGCACCTCGATATCACCGGTAAAAAAAGAGGTGTACCTGGGAAACGACTTGATTGTGGAAACGGGAATGCCTTTTTCGTCCAAAGCTTTAATTAAATCAAAATAGTACGAAACAGCCGAAGACTCCACAAATCTGCCCACCTCCACTTTTTGGTCGTAACTAATGACCGGCAAATTAGTAGACGACTTATCCGCCAGACCTAAAACAAAACCATCCATATCCACAAAATAAAACTCCTCGTTCTGAATTAGTGCTATAGGCGCGCGTTCCGTAATCTGGACATTAACGGCGTTTGGAAATATTTTTACTACTTTAACCGATTTAACCGCCAGAAAAGTCTCTCCAATGGTTTTTTCTAGAGCTCTAGTATCAAGGGTTAGAAAATTTTTTCCCAAGACTTGGTGGTCGACAATATTCCTAATATCCCTTCTGTTAACAAACCTTTGCGCGCCCTCAACATCTGCTTTTACAATGTCGAACGGCTTATATTTAATGTACGCCCAAATACCAAAACCGATTACCCCCAAGGTCGACAAACCCAAAATAATGTTCTTTATTGTCGCGCGACGCTTCTCCTTATTTATGCGCTTTGGTTTTTTGACTAAATCTCTCCTGCGGGCGCGTTCGGAAAAGTAGATTAAAGTGGAGGCAGATTTTCTTTTCATGTCGCTTATACTTTTTTGGACGCTTTTATTACGGCAATCAATTGCTCAACAATTAACTTCGCTGGATCTTGAGCTTTACCAAGCTCGATATTCCCCTTCGGTTCGGCTTTATCCCCCACTTGCGATTTATTAAATTCACCGCTCTTGTGTATCTGACTCCCAAGTCCCGCGCCCGATGCGTCAGATCTTAAGATTTCTTCCAGTGTTTGCTTGATGTTGCGAATTAGTGTCTGCGCGGATAGATCCTTCTCGGGCAAGACTGTCCCCAAACCCGCATTGACCAACAGCTTCGCGTTCTCATTTTGCTCATTGTGTGACACCCATGGAATTGGAATTAACAGGCATTTCTTTTTAAGAGCCAAAAGCTCCGCTGTGGTATGCGCGCCGGATCTGGAAACCACCAAATTGGCTTTTCCATAGGCTTCCCCGATCTCGTCCTCAAAAACAAATTTGCGCAGATAGTAAATTCCGGGCGCCTCTCGCGGGGCGGGCGTCTGCTCATCAAGTCCTCCCCCATTAGATGAGGACATAGAAACCATGCTTCCACAGGAATCTCCGCCATCAGCTTGAGCAGACTGCCCGCCCCGCTGAATATCTGCATAAATTCGTTCCAACTTCTCAAAGTCGTTATAAACCGAGTTATCCCCAACCTGATGAATAACATTACAGGCCTTGAGTAACTCCGCCAGGCACTCCCCCACTACGCGATTAATAACATGCGAGCCGATTTTTCCCGTTGTTATGTAAACAACCGGCATGCTGTTGTCAAACACAAAGTTGTTCGACCGGACTTCAAAAATTTCTTTACGCAACGGTAAACCTACAAATACTACTTTATCATTGGGAAAGTATTTTTCCGACTCCCGCCAGGAAATCAGAACTTTTTGAGCGACCTTGGAAATTAGCCGATTTGCCCAACCAGCAACCACAGTTTGCTCATGCGTAACGGCTGGAATTCCCAAGACCCGCCCCGCTAACACCGTGGGAACAGCAATATACCCTCCAAACGACAAAATCGCGTCGGGCTTCAATTTGGTCAAAAGTCCCAAGCACTGAAGAAACCCAAACGGAATTTTAGCCAGTCGTTTTATATTAAGCGTGCGGTAGAATTTGCCGGCATGAATGTGATAAAACGGAAGTCCCAGCGCGGTAATCTCGTGAAACTCCAAAGTGGGATTTTTGTCTCCCAAGGCGGAAAACTTGTGACCAAACCAAATCAACTCCGCCCGCGGACAGCTTTCCCTAAGCTTTTTAATCACTGGCACCGCGCTACTATGATGTCCGCCTGTAATAACAATCTTCACATGGACATTTTACATTAAGTCACAATGTCTGTCGCCTATGGATGTTGGAAATAAAACCTAAAGCGACGAGGGAAAAAACCATTGAGGAACCGCCATAGGAAATAAAAGGCAAAGGAATACCGGTGGGTGTTATTAATTTTAAGGTTGAGTACAGATTTATGGTGTATTGGAAGAAAATCCAAGTTACAACACCTGCGCCTAGCATTTTCTCATACAAAGTAACCGACTTTGAGACAATGTTCACCATAGTAAGGCAAAAGTACCCAAAAAAAGCTATAAAAGCCAAACTGCCCGCAAACCCCATTTCCTCGCCCACAATGGCAAAAATTGCGTCAATCGGGAGTTCCGGAGTGTAGCTGTGTTTTTGCATAGACCGCCCAACCCCCACACCAAAAGGCCCGCCCACCCCAAGTCCAATTAAAATTTGCTCGCTTTGGTACAACTCGCCTTGAATCGATTGCTCCTGTGGCCTAACAATGGAAATAAACCGCTTGCGGGTGTGTGGCAATACCAACACTACGGAAACCGCAACCACAAGCAAGATGGGTAGCGTGTAGAAAAACGGTTTAAGTTGCGCTCCGGAAACAAAATAAATACTTAACCCGATGATCACCGTCAAAACAGCGTTTGACATGTTTGGTTGAATCAAAGTAAGTCCGGCGAATAAGAGAGTGTATCCCAGCAAGTAAAAAAACGGTTCACGGCCGCGCCTAGAGGTTTTAAGCCTTACTTCTAGAATAAGGGGCAGGTACATAACTAGAGATAACTTAGCCAAATCCGTCACCTGAAAACCAAGCGTTTTAATACCCGGAAGCTGTGGCAAGGGTGGCGGATTAAGATTCACCCACCTCCTGGCGCCGTTTTTGCATGGACAAAAAGGTATATCGTTTGGCTGACCCTCGTACTTGAAACAAGGAAAAAAGATTGAACAAAAAGCTAAAATAACCAGAAGAATCAAAGAGATTAAAAAGATTCCACGCGCGAAAGTCCTAATGTATTTTAGGTCGACAAAAGTCACCAAGCAGAACAACACAAGTCCTATGAGAGCCCAAATCAACTGCAACAGAGCAAAATAGTACGGAGGCTTTCCCAAGCTTTGAGCGTAAAGCGGAGAGGCGTCGTATACCAACAAAATCCCCAGCGCCAGGACAGCCAAAACTAGGTAATAAAAATTGCGGGATCTGTGGGCAGACTTTTTCATAGGCTATAAAAGCGCCACAAAAATACCTAGAAATGCGAATACTATACCAAAAAGCCAAAATCTAAAAGTGACTTTGGTTTCCGGCCAGCCCAAGATTTCAAAGTGATGGTGGAGGGGCGCCATTAAAAAAATGCGTTTTTTAGTTAGTTTGACTGACAACTGCTGAAGAGGACTGGACAGGCCGTCGACAAGAAAGACCGCCAGAATAACAACAAGCGCAAACTCCCGATGCAACAAAATGGCTAAAAGCGCCAGCGTAGCCCCAAGCACATGGCTACCCACATTGCCCATAAATACCCGCGCGGGGTAGATATTGAAATACAAAAACGGGAGGAGCGCGCCAATAAAAGTGGCAATAAAAGCAGAAAGCGAATTGTATCCAAAAGAAGCCGCAATCACCCAATAAGCGCAAAAGGCAAAAAAAGCAAGGCCCCCGGCGAGACCATCCAGTCCATCAGTAAAAGCCACAAAGTTCAACACCACGACAAACAACAAGAATATTACCAGCGGATAACCCCAGCCAATATGAACATCGCCTATAAGTGGAAACCAGATATAATCCCAGCCCAGCTTAAAATATGTCCAGTAAGCCACAAAACCTCCAATCATGGCCTGGATAAAAAACTTCTGGTGCGTTTTTATGCCTACATCCGTTCTACTTCCAACAACCCTCCAAAATTCTGTGTACAATGACCACGGCTTTTCAAAAATTTTGGACACAAAATGTCCCAACTTCCCTAAATCTATTGTTCCCAAATGATACTCAAAAAACCCAGGCAAGCCGGATTTTCTGTACACCTTTGACAAGTCCTCAATAAGTCCAAAAAGTCCCGCTAACGCCGCCACAAAGAGCGGGAACACGGTTTGGTCGCGCGACCGGTTAAACAACACAGTTACCAAGCCCACAACCAGCACAAACACCAATCCGCCCATGGTCGGGGTGCCTTTTTTGGCCAAATGCGTCTGTGGCCCGTCGCCCCGCACATCCTCCCCCATTTGATACTTATAGACAAACTTGATCCACAGAGGGTACAACGTTAAACTAATAACGGCTGACAAAAACAAATGTAAGAGCTGGAGTTCCATTAACGCAGATTATAGACTATTTATATTCCGAACAAAAAGTACGACGGGCCGTCACATCTATGTAGCGCGGTACATACTTTCACAATATTTAGACTAGATTGATAAGAGCGCCTAACGAGCTAAGTTTTTTTGTAATATCCTCAAACCCGCTTTCCACAATATTGTAACCAACTAGCTGGTTTTTTCCCTCTACGGTAAGTCCAAGAAGTAAAGTCGGTAAAGCGTATCTTAGGCTATCGACCAGCATTTTACCAGATTTGAGTTTGACTGGTCCGGTAACGACTATATCCAAGGAATCCTGGACTCGCCCCATAGAGATTTTTGCGCCCAATCGGTTCAATTCCTTAACATAGTCCAAATTAGTTGCTAATACATGCTCGGTTATCTTGCTTTCCCCGTCCGCAAAACAAGCAAGGAGTGTCGCAAAGGGCGCAAAATCAGTCATAAAACCCGGATGTGGGGCGATTGTTAGATTTGTCGCCGTAAAAGGAGTCCCACTGTTATGCCAAACCCGCATGTTCCCGTCAGCAAACTCGTAATTTGCGCCAATTTTTGACAGCCAATTGATAAACGGCAAAAGGCGGGATCTTTCCAAGTCCAAAAGTGTGATATTACCGTTAGTCAGAAGCGTGGCGACAATAAAAAACGCGGCCTCTTCTCTGTCGTACGGCAAAGTATGAGTCACGCTTCTGAACACCTCCGCCCCTTTGACACTAATCGACCCGTCTTCCTTGCGGATAACTTCCGCGCCAAGTTTAGTACAAAACTCGACTAAGTCGTCCGTCTCAATGTCCGTACTGGCATTTAAAATTGTACTTTCACCCAAAATAAACAGCGCGGTTAAAATAGCCATGTCCGTGAGGACTCTTGATTTATAGGGCAAAACCACCTCCGCGCTTTGGAGTTTTACCGCCTCCACAACTTGACTATCACCACTATCCTTAACCTCCATACCAAACTCCTGCCAGATTTTAGCGTAATCGCCAGCTCTGACAGTTTTTGGCGCCACCGCCTTGCCAAACTTATGCACCAACGCCGGTACGATAAAAGCCGAGGTAGCAATTTGTCCAGCTTTTTTGTCAACAAGTTTAAAATCCGCAAGTCCGCCGGCATTCACCGTGAGATTGTTCCCGCTCCAGCTAAAATCCACGCCAAGCGATTCCACCAACCCCAAGTCGTCCAAAACAAATTTGCACTTAGGCAGATTAGTAAGAACACACTCCTCGCCACTTAAGATTGAGGCGTAAATAAGCTTTAACGCTAAAGTCCGGCTACCAGAAGGCTTAGCACTGCCCACAAGGGGAATTCCGCCTTCTATTTCCGCTGTGAGGTCTTGCGGCATATTAAATAACTAAAAACAGGCTGTTGACAGTAAACACGATGCCAAAAAAAATGGTTAGGATAAAAATGCCCTTTTCAATGCCCCTGCGCGACCTGTACGCGCCAAACGAGTTTGCCACGGAGCCGGAAAGCCCGCCCGATTTGGTCTGAATTAAAACCAAAAGTATTAACGCTATGCTTGCAATAATTTGAATAATCACCATACGCTAACCCATAATCCAGCCCAATACACCGATAAACAAAGCAACAAAGGCGGAAACAAACCCCAGAGCCTTAAACCCCTCCAGCTCAACTCCGCCAAGCATTATACCAAATAGCTTGGTTTCCGGCAGATAAAAGCTTTTGACTGCAAAATCGGGGATCAGACTCTCCAGAGCGTAAAAACCCGCGCCAATAACTAAAACCAACAACAAAGTGTACACTAACCCACCCACCGGAAAGGAAACAATTTTAAGCAGAGGTTTGGTAAAGTACACAATTAAACTTATGGCCAGAGCTACAATTAAAAAGGTTTTAAGCTCGTTTGCGCCATAGTCAAACGGCTTGGCAAAGAACTGTAAAACATACATCGCCCCTGCGGTATAAATAAAGTGACGGATAATGGCTCTCATACCCAAAATAATATAGCAATTGACAACTCGTAGCAAACTACAGTATACTCCCCAACCATGAGATTAAGACCAAATGGTGAGGCCAGTGACACGGTAAAGTATATGGAATTTGGGGTCGACCCAGAAAAGGGTACTTTTTTCGTTGGCGAGGGGACCACTCCCCACGAAGCGCAGAGCGATATACTAGTTCAATTGACAAATCATTTGGGTTCGGAAGGTGGCTATCAAATATCAAACAGGGGGACAAGTCCTACCCAAACCCACAAAGCCGAATAGATCAGGATAGGTTGGGAACCAAATCTAACCTTTACGGTTTAGATTGTTACTTCTTAGGTGATGATGATAAACCCGGGCGAACCGATGAGATTCGTCGCGCAGGCGCTGGAGGAGCTTTAGGGCTTCAGAGGATTTCTCTAAACGCAATTCCTTAAATTCGCCATCGATGTCGACGCTCTCTTGGGAACTGCTTGAAACCGCATTTTTAACATTCTTCGATTGTTTAGGTAAATTCCCTTCTACTTTGCCGGTATTCCCATCCGATTGTTCCTGTTGTTCCGCTTGGTCTTTGCTTATGTAGTTGCCGCCAGAACCAGGCAAACGGTAAACAACCAACTCCTCTTTTTTAGCCAACCCGATTACAGGAATTTCCAACCCCAACCTGTCCAACACATTCTCCGCCACGGAAACCTGGCCTTTTCCCCCGTCCACCATAACTAAATCCGGCAAACCCCAAGAAACCAAATCCCCACGCACCTCGTGCAAAAACCGTCTGGTTAAAGCCTCCCGCAACATAAAAAAGTCGTCCGGTGTGTCCTTTAGTTTAATTTTAAACTTTTTGTATTCTCGCTTTTCCAACCGCCCGTCCACCGCCACCACCATAGACACCGCCGCGTCCTTGCCGGAAATATTTGCCACATCGTAACATTCAATGCGCTTTGGCGGGTTTTTAAGCCCGGGCAAAGCGTCAACAAGCTCCCTTAGCGCCGTTTCAGAAATGTCGTCCACTAAATACGGGTTTTCCATAAACTCGCGCGGAGCCCTAAAATTTTGCTGAATATAGTCAATCCGCCTTAAAATTTGGTGGACTTCTTGCGCCTGCTCGTACTGTTGATTTTTGGCGTAGTGACTCATTTTTCTGCGCAAGTCGTCCGCAATGCGCTTTTGCTTGCCCTGCAGAAACTGTGTTAAACGCCTGATATTTTGCGCATATTCCAGTTTTACCCGCGCTTTCACGCACGGAGCCGGACACAACTTAATGTGACCAAACAAACACGGCGAACCCAGTTTCTGATATTTGGCAAATTTGGCCTCGGAACAATCTCTAAAAGGAAAAACCCGCCTCATGGCCCGCACGATATACTTTGCAGTTTGACCGTCTGGAAACGGCCCAAAAACCTTATCTTTTGGTAAAATGTCGCTTCTTCTGGCTGTGAGAACCTTTTTAAAAGCCCCCTCCGGCCGGATGACGATGTACAAATAAGATTTGTCGTCTTTAAGATTGATGTTGTATTTAGGCCGGAATTTTTTTATCAGCTCGGCTTCTAGAATTAAAGCCTCCAACTCGGAAAAAACCTCGATTGTTTCCAGGTCCTTAATATTTTCCACCAATTGTTTAGTCTTTCCATCGCGCAGGTTTTTTTGAAAGTACTGCCCCACCCTGCTTGCCAAAGATTTTGCCTTACCCACATAGATAACTTGCCCTTGGGCGTCCAAAAACTTATATACGCCCGGCCTATGCGGTAACTTCCTAACCTTTTCGGCCAATGGTTTATTCATATCAATAAATATTACTTATTTAGCTTGTCGAGCGCAAAAAGTGGGGTAAAATTGGTCCGTGAGAAAGTTGCTCCTGACAATATTGTTATTTCTGACTTTGCCGCACCTTAAGGCTTTGGGACAGGAAGCGCATTTTGATACCACATACAATATTGAATACTCCGTGAACACCTCACTAGAAGTTGCGGTCAAAGAAAATATCGCCATTATAAATCAAACCTCCTCGGCGGCTTTGTCGTCTTTTACTCAAATTATCACAGACATTAGTGTTTACGACATAAAAGTTTTTGACTCTAAAAATAAGGAAATCACGCCAGAAGTCGAAGAAAAAGATAAATCGCTAATCATAAAAATCCCCATAGAGAATCCCGCGATTGGCAAAGATAAAAAAACGCAAATCACTTTGTCGTATAAAACCCGAGATCTAGCCCAAAGAACCGGACGCATACTTAATGTATCCATCCCTAAAGCGCCAGTCAGCAACTATATGCAGGAGTACAATGTGGCGCTAAAAATCCCCAAGGATTTTGGACCTCAGATAAGCGTTGCGCCCAAACCCGTCCAAGAGAAAATGGAGGAAGAAGGCTACACGCTCTTATACAACAAGCAGACACTAGAACAGTTTGGCATCAGCGCGACTTTTGGAGACTACCAAGTTTTTGACTTTGAGTTTAGCGGATCGCTTAAAAATTCTTCGGTCTTTACCCAAGTCGCGCGAATTGTCCTACCACCTCAGCTGGAAAATTATCAGGAGATAAGCATTTTGGAAATCAACCCAAAACCCGCAAAGCTTGCCAAGGATGTTTATGGAAATATATTCGCTGTCTATAAAGTCCCCGGAAAGGAAGAGGTAAATTACATGGTAAAGGGCCGAGCTAAGGTCTACAATAGAAAAATCGACCCGGAAAAACCGGCCAAATACAACAAAGTACCAAAGGATCTTGTTAAGTATCTAGCGCCCGGTAAATATTGGGATACAAACAATAAAACTATTCAGGACTTAGCCAGCCAGCAAGATACCCCCAAAAAAATTTACAACTACCTAACCAAAAACATCTCGTACGATTACGAAACAGCAGAGTCTGGCAAGGTTACCCAAAGAAAAGGCGCGGCTAAATTTTTAGAGGAAAATAAAGGCCTTTGTTTAGACTTCACGGACGCGTTTATCGCTTTGGCCCGAGCATCAGGGGTTCCAGCTAGAGGAGTTGATGGCTACGCCTACACCAAGGATCAGTCTAAAACGCCCGCGCCTTTAAGTTTGTCTGAGGCCCTCCTGCTACATTCCTGGGTTCAGTACCACCATCCGGAGTACGGCTGGGTTTCCATCGATCCCACCTGGGGCGCGACTTCCGGTTTGGATTATTTTAGCCGATTGGATAACAACCATTTGGCCTTTATGATTAGAGGTAACGACTCCCAGAACTTTGAGGCTCCACAAAACATTTTGGTTGAGTTCTCCGATAAGGAATTTTACACCCACGAATCCCTTTACAAGTTGGACGATCTCCCTGTGGAGGATAATCTCACTTCCGGGCTTGGCGTAATTGCGGGAGCTGGAGCAGGGCTTGCGCTGTGTACGATTTTGGTTGTGATAATAAATCGGACAAGGGCCCGTTAAAAATCACCTGTCCCCCGGCCTCACCACCCTCGGGCCCTAAGTCTATGATGTAGTCGGAGTTGGCAATAACATCCAGATTGTGCTCAATAACCACCACCGTGGCGCCTCGGGAGGAAAGTCGCTTTAAAATGGCAATAAGCCTCTCTAAGTCTGCAAAATGCAAGCCCGTTGTAGGTTCATCCAAAATGTAGAGAGTGGATCCGTACGACTTTTTAGAGAGCTCCGCGGAAAGCTTAACACGTTGCGCCTCCCCGCCGGAGAGCGTAGGTGCGGGTTGACCAAGACGAATGTACCCCAAACCGACATCGTATAAAGTTTTTAGCTTTCGCGCAATGGCTGGAATATCCTCAAAAAACTTTAGGGCTTCCTCAACCGTCATATTTAAAACATCGCTAATATTTTTGTTTTTGTAGACAATTTCCAAGGCCTCCGCGTTGTACCTTTTGCCGTTGCAAACATCGCAGTTAATATAGACATCCGGCATAAACTGCATCTCTATCCGCAACTGACCCTCACCACCACAAGCCTCACACCTACCACCTTTAACATTAAAGCTAAACCTGCCCGGCCCGTAGCCACGAATTTTTGCCTCCCGGGTTTGGGCAAAAAGCTGCCTGATGTGGTCAAAGGTTTTGGTGTAAGTTGCCGGGTTGCTCTTTGGCGTCCTTCCAATGGGAGATTGATCAATGTCAATGACTTTGTCTATGAACTCTAAACCCACTAGGTCTCTAAACGGTTCAGGTCGCTCCTCATTTTTTAATCCCAAGCTTTGCCTAAAGGCTCTCAGTAGAGTGTCCATAATTAGAGTAGACTTGCCGGAGCCGGAAACCCCAGTCACACAAGTAATTTTTCCCACGGGAATTTTGACTGTAATGTCCTTTAAATTTCTACCCGACGCGCCTTTTAAGACGATAAAGTCCTCGGCTGTTTTAAGCAGAACATTTTTGCGACCTGAATTTAATGAGTTGCGGTTGGACGATAAGAAATCTGATTCAGACTTGCTGAGCAATTCCACCACACCACCTCCCACTGTTCTTCTGCCACTTAAGTAGGCGCCTGTTAGTGAGTTTTTGTTTTGCATGACTTGGACAGGCGTACCCGACGCAACAACCAACCCGCCGTGTTCACCCGCGCCCGGACCAAAATCAAACAAGAAGTCCGACTCCAGCATGGTTTCCGCGTCGTGCTCTACCACAAGCACGGTATTGCCTAAGTCTCTGAGGCGCTTTAGGGTATCGATGAGCTTTTTTTGGTCGCGCTGATGGAGTCCTATGGAAGGTTCATCCAAAACATACAACACGCCGGACAACCCGCTTCCAATTTGTGACGCTAAACGGATGCGCTGGGCTTCTCCACCAGAGAGTTCTGTGGCGGACCGCGCCATGGTAAGATAGGAAAGGCCGACATCCATTAGAAAGTTTAGCCGGTTGACAATTTCCTTGAGAATGGGTTTGGCGATGGTTTGTTCGCTTTCTGACAAGACGGAGCCGTCGGCGCGCGCTACTTCATTAAGTCCTCGACTCGCCTTCGGTACTGCTGATTCGTCGGCGGACGCCCCCGCGTGACAAGTCCTCAACTCGGTTTGTGATCCACCACGCGCCTTGGATAATCCCAACCCTTGATGCCCCTCGTCTCTTGTTTTCGAGTCTGCGGGGTCGCGCTTGGCGCGTTCGAACTCCGAATCCTCCTCACCCTGAAGTCGCCTAATCCAATCAAGTAGCGCGTCCACACTCATGGAAGAAACATCCCAGATGCTTTTGTCGTCGATCACTACAGTCAAAACCTCTTTTTTTAGCCTGGTGCCGGCGCAAACTTTGCAAGGCTCTTTAACCATATATCTTTCAATCTCGTTTCTTATGTAGTCGGACTTGGTTTCTTTGTAACGACGGAGAAGATTTGGCACCACGCCCTCGTACCTTGCCATAAACTGGCCAACTCTAAACTTTCTGTCGTCGCCAAAACCGTAAAGGATAATATCTAACGCCCGCTCATCTAACTGGCCAATTGGCTTAGTGGTAGAAAACCCGCACTCCTTTGCCACCGATTCAATAACTTTAGAAAGCCACCCCATACTCTCAAAAACCCCGCTCCAGGGCAAAATACCGCCCTCGGCAATGGAAAGTTGTTTGTTTAAAACTAAATCTACATTTATGTTTTGCTCCGTACCCAAGCCAGTGCAGGCTGGACAAGCCCCGTGAGGTGAGTTAAAAGAAAAACTTCTGGGCTCAAGTTCGCTAAAGGATAAATTACAAACAGGACATGCAAAACGCTCCGAAAATAGATGGTCAACCATGGTTTTTGGTTCAGCCGGAAAGTCAAAGGAATCGTCCCTGACGATGGATAAAATTACACTTCCGTTGCCTAGCCTGCTAGCCGACTCCACTGCCTGATACACCGCCGATCTGATGTCTTTTGCCGAAGTTTCCGCCCCGCTACTAGTAGAATTCATCCGTTTTTTGCTAATGACATGCCGGCTGACTATTGCATCCACAGTATGCTTGTTTGTTTTGATTAGAACAATTTTTTCTTTGAGGTCCCTAACCGCGCCATCGATTCGGGCGCGCGCGTACCCTTGTTTTTTTAGGTTTTCAAACAACTCCGTAAACTCACCTTTTCTGTCTTTAACCACGGGCGCTAAAATAAGTACGCGCGCGCCCCGATCAGTCCCATATTCCTTCTCCTTACTAACTAAGTCAAAAATTCCACTCACAATTTGCTCCACCGACCGCCGGGAAATCTCTCGACCGCAATTTGGACAATGTTGATGCCCTATTCGCGCATATAAAAGTCGCAAAAAATCGTAGATTTCCGTCACCGTCCCCACTGTGGATCTGGGGTTGTGACTCGCAGTTTTTTGGTCAATCGCAATCGCCGGTGATAGGCCTTCAATAGAGTCTACATCCGGTTTGTCCATTACCCCCAAAAACTGCCGAGCGTAGGAAGAAAGGCTTTCAACATACCGCCTTTGACCTTCCGCATAAATCGTATCCATCGCTAACGATGATTTGCCAGAACCAGAAACGCCGGTAAACACCACAAGCCTGTTTTTGGGAATCTCTAGGTCAATATTCTTTAAATTGTGCTGACGCGCCCCCCTGACTACTATTTTTGCCAAATTTTCGACCTTCGGGACCTCGCCAACTTTATTTCCATCCGGATTCGTTTTTTCCACGGCAGTCTATTATACGGGAATGACCTGGGGTTTCAACCCATGGGCAGGATCCGTCGCCTGCGGACGACTGTAGGTTAGACTTATTTGCAAACAACTTTAAGCGTCATGCCTTCATTAAGCTCGTCCCACACGCTTAATCCATTGGCGGCAGCCAAAATATTGTATTTTTCCCCATCTCCACAGACTCTTTGGGCCACATGCCACAAACCCTCGCCTTTTTGGACTATAGTAGTGTCGGTAGCAGGCTCTGCGCCCTTTTCGCCCGGCTCCGCCGAGGTTCGGCCTCCGGTCTGATCTTGAGTTGGCCCTGTTGCCTCCTTTCCAGCCTCTGTCCCTGATCCTCCTTCTTCACCGCTCGCTCCGGACTCTTTGCCCTCACCCCCTTCTTCACCGGTCACTTGCTTTACCAATTTACTGTCATCTATCACCATGTTTCCGGTTTTTGACTTGGTAAAATAGGCGTAGCTAAAAACAGCCACCATAACCAACACAGCCACACCGGTAAGCAAGTTTGCCCAATTGGCGTTTGGGTTTTGCTTCTTTAGGTTTTCCATAAACTTATCAAGCTTTTCCTTCATTAAATTCACCTCCTTTATCAAATCTTTAGCGCATTCTAATCCCTTTCATTTTTTTTGTCATTATCTTTATCCTTATCTTTGGGTTTTTCTGGACATAGGTCAGGCACTTTATTGCCCCGCGTAAATACCTCGCTCCTACCGCATTTGCGATCGTACTTAACATAAACCCCCTCTGGCGCAACAAATTCCTCGTTTTTGGACCCCTCCAAAATCGTCCGCATAGCCCGATTCCAGATGGGCGCGGCTCCGCTAACACCGCTGGCTAAATACTGATTCATGGGTTTATTATCATTGTTACCAACCCATACACCCACCACATACGACGGCGTGTAACCCACCGTTAAATTATCCCGCTTTTCGTTGGTCGTGCCAGTTTTTACCGCCACGGTATGACCGGGAATGACAAGCTGACTCTGAGAACCAAACGCCGGAGTTCTGGCGCTGTTATCGCTTAGAATATTGCTTATTATATAGGCCGACTCGGGCGACAAAACTCTTTCCGGCTTAATCTCATCCTGACTATAAATGTCAAACCCGTTGGCATCTTTAATTGAAATAAAAGGCGTTGTCGGACGATACACCCCACCTCGCGCGAAAGTAGCAAAAACATTGGTCAGATCCAAAAGCCTGACCTCCTTGCCACCCAAAGTTACGGAATAACCGTAAGAGTCGTCCACCTGCCAGTTTTTTAGACCCATTTTGTTACCCAAAGTCACCATATTATCCGGCCCTATTTCCTTAACCAGTTTGACCGCCGGAATATTATAGGAATTTGCCAAAGCCGACCTTAAAGTCACCGTCCCGTGAAACTTGCCATCGTAATTTACCGGTTTATAAATCTGTCCGCCACCCAATTGAATAGTTAACGGCGCGTCCACAATACTACTTGCCGCTGTATAACCCCTTTCCAAAGCAAGCGCGTAGGTAACAGGTTTGATGGAAGACCCCGGCTGTCTTAGCGCTGTAATTACATCGTAAGCTCCCCAGCCCTCTTTGAAATAATCCGCCGAACCCACATATGCCAAAATTTGGCCAGTTTTAGCTTCCAAAACCACCAGCGCCCCGTTAGATATATTTAAATTCCTAGCCTTGGCGATCTCGTCGGCCACAATACCCTGCAACTTGGTATGAAGTTCTAAATCCAAACTTGTTCTCACCGTCAAACCACCCAACTCCACCATCCGACGACCATACCTCCGCTCCAACTCTTTGCGCACATAATGAACAAAGTGGGGCGCTTTAATATACTCCGCCTGCTCCACAAACTTAAGTTCCTCATCCCCAGCCTTTTTATTTTGCTCTGAGGTTATAATCCCCAACTCTTCCATGCGGTTAAGCGCCAACTTTTGCCTTGCCTTAGCCATATCAATATCGTTTGCATACGATACATAAGACGATGGCGACGAGGGCAGTCCGGCTAAAAACGCGGCCTCCCCCAAGGTCAACTCCTCCACATTTTTGCCAAAAAACTTTTGCGACGCGCTTTGGATCCCCCACGCCGTGCCCCCATAAGGAATATTGTTTAAGTACATCTCCAAAATCTCATCTTTGGTGTACTTGCGCTCCACCGCAAAAGCCAAAAACAACTCTTTAAGCTTGCGGGTCATGGTCCGCTCGGGCGACAGCAACACATTTTTAATTAGCTGCTGGGTTATGGTAGAACCGCCCTGCAACGAGTCGTCCCAAATAGTTGCTTTTGCCGCCCTGATAAGACTTAACGGACGAACGCCGTTGTGGTTAAAAAACTCATGATCTTCCACCGCCAAGGTAGCCAAAATCACATTTTTGGGAATTTTTGAAAGCGCAATGGGCGCATATTTTTTGTCCACGTAAATCTCGTACAAGGGTATGCCGTTTCTGTCTAAAATTCTGGTTGGCCGGTGGGTCTGGGCGTTTTCTGCCAATAGCTCCGGCCGGGGCAAGGCGCGATACCAGTTATAACACAATGCCGGCGCCACTAAAAAGACTAGGGAAAATAAGCTCCCGCCAACAAAAATTTTGGCTTTGGCAAAGAAACTTGTTGACTTTTGGACGGGGGCAACTGCTAACGCTACTTCTCTGTAACTTTTGCGGACACATTTGGGCTCGACTGATTTTTGGCTTTCCTCAATGATTTGTCTTGACTTTAAGGCATACTTGTTGGGCATGTGTGCGACTTTTTTGCAGGCGACGCCCGCAGAAATTATCAAAACCTTAAAAGCCTCTGCAATGTTTGGCGCTGAGATTCTTAGCTCATTAAATAACCCGCGAACCATTTTTTTGCAAGCGTTTGGGATTGTAACAACAACAAATCGGGTACATTTTAACAGCAGTTGATATAATTTTTTACCTGCGCGACTAACTAACCTAAAAGGAAACAAAATTACTTTTACTACAATACTAGTAACGACAAAGGTAATACTCCCAACAAAGGTTAGAGCGCTGATTGCGACTATCAAGATATTTGGATTTTGGGATGTTACTTCCCGCGCGCCTTTTTGACTTTTCATATTGACCGTATTGACCAGCGAGCAGGAAATTATTTATTGGGATTGTAGTCTAAATTATAGGTTATGACAATAGAGTAAAAGGCCCGCTATCTGCAAAGTTACTATGTAAATCACAGATAGCGGACCAGTCCGGCTCCTCAAAAAGGGGAGGCAACAATGCCCGCCCCCACGAGGAGCAAAAAAAGCACTGCCAGCGCTAGGAGCGCTAGGGCTAATGTAGCGCAACCGTGCTCCGTGGCGCTGGCGGCTTGCTCGGCCGCTTCCTTAGCTGCCGCGGCGGCGGTCCGCGCCGCGTCAGCAGACTGCGATCCCTCGCTTTTCGCGCTAAGCGCGATGACGAGAAACAGCAGTCCTCCCAAAACAAGGAGGATCTCCATGTCCTCCTCCTTTCGGCCCCGGTAGGCGCCTTAGATTGGTTTGAATTTCAAGACCCATAGTATATGTGGTTTAGGTTATGTATCAAGCTGGGTTGTCATAACGACAAGATATGTAAAAAAATTAGCGTTCTATCAAATGTTGGGATGACTGGAAACCCTACCCCACCGGCAAAAAGTCCACCAGATTTACTAGCCAAAGATCCTTGCGGTTGGTGTTGTTGTAGAGAGTCAGAATATTCCAGTAGTAATAGAATATCGGGGTTTTGACAGCAAAACATTCCATTAGTAATGGAATGTTTGGGACATAAACATAGGTTGACTCAAAACATTTGAATAGTATTTAAATGTCTGTGGTAAAAGATGGGGATATTTAAATAGTATTTAAAACTACCCCTACAGCAGGTTTTTGAGCCTGCGAACAAGATCGCGCAGAGTAGCGGCTTGTTCAAAGTTTAAGATTTCCGCTTGATACTTCATTTCCTGCTCCAAGCGCCTGATTTCCTTTTTTAATTGCGACGGCGGAAGGGAATTGTAGTCGATATCCAAAACAGCTTTAGGCAGTTTGCCTCTTGCTTTGTCCAACTGCTCTTTTATCAGCTCGTCGACCAGTTTTTCTCGTAATGGCTTGGTTATTTGGACAGGGGTAATACCGTGATCTTTATTGTATTTTTCTTGGGCGGCGCGCCGGCGCGTGACTTCCTCCACCGCGCGCTTCATGCTCCCCGTAACATTATCCGCATACATAACCACCTCGCCATTAACATGGCGCGCCGCCCGTCCCATAGTCTGAATCAAACTGGTCTGACTTCTTAAAAACCCTTCTTTGTCCGCGTCCAAAATGGCTACCAAAGAAACTTCCGGCAAGTCCAAACCCTCCCGCAGCAAGTTTATCCCCACCAGCACATCGTACTCGCCGCGTCGCAAATTATCCAAAATATCCGTACGCTCCAAAGTGTCAATATCGCTATGCAAATAAGTCACCTTAACCTTTTTCTCCAGCAAATAAGTGGAAAGTTCCTCCGCCATGCGTTTGGTTAAAGTTGTTACCAACACTCGCTCGCCATACTTTACGCGGTCCAAAATCCGCCCCAGTAGATCATCCACCTGACCTTTACTCGGCAAGATTGTAACTTTTGGATCCAAAATCCCCGTTGGTCTGACAAGTTGCTCCGCCACTCTACCTTGGCTTTGCTCAAGTTCCCACTCATCCGGCGTGGCGCTTGTATACACCACCTGGCCGACTTTTTGTAAAAACTCATCAAAATTTAAGGGCCTATTGTCCAGTGCCGACGGTAACCTAAATCCATAATCCACCAAAGTCTGCTTGCGCGACCTGTCTCCGTTATACATCCCTCTAATCTGCGGAATACTAATATGCGACTCGTCAATCACAGTTAAATAGTCTCTAGGAAAGAAGTCCAAAAGTGGAAACGGAGCCTCACCAGGCTTCCTTCCGTCAAAATACCGCGAATAATTTTCTATCCCTTTGCAATAACCAATCTCCCTTATCATCTCGATATCGTACCTTGTGCGCTGTTCTAGTCTATAAGCCTCAATATTTTTGCCAGCGTCTCTTAGCTCTTTAAGTCGCTTCTCTAAGTCAATCTCGATTTGCCTAATTCCGTCTTCCCGCTTTTCTTCATCTGTGACATAATGCTTGGCCGGATAAATCATCACAAAGCCACCCTGGCGCGCCTGCAGTTTTACAAAGTCATCCTCATCTTGCGTTTGCGACTTGGTGTGCGAACCTCGCCGTTCTACAGGCAAACCCTTATAAGTCAACGCTTCGCCGGAAATTGGGTCAAAAAAGTCAATTACCATAAGTACATCGTCCAAAACTTCCAACCGCACCCCGTAATCCACATACGCCGGATACACATCCACCACATCCCCCCGCACCCTAAAAGTCCCGCGTTTAAACTCAAACTCGTTGCGTTCGTAATAAATCTGCGTAAGTCTAGTTAATAAATCCACCATGCGAATTTTCATGCCCGCACGCAGTTCCAGCGCGACCTTTGAATACTCCGCCGGCGAACCCAAGTTATAAATGCACGACACTGAAGCCACCACTATGACATCCCGCCTGGTCATCAGCGATGTAGTGGCAGAAAGCCTTAGTTTGTCTATTTCCTCGTTAATATCCGCATCTTTCTCTATATAGGTGTCCGTTTGTGGAATATAGCTTTCCGGTTGATAATAATCGTAGTAGCTAACAAAATACTCCACGGCATTTTCCGGAAAAAATTCCTTAAATTCTTGATATAACTGAGCGGCCAAAGTTTTATTATGAGATATTACTAATGTCGGTTTTTGGACATTTTGGATAAGATTTGCGATTGTAAAAGTCTTGCCGCTACCCGTCACCCCAAGCAGCGTCTGGTGTTGATTTCCCTCCTGCACCCATTTAGTAAGTTTCTCTATGGCTTGGGGCTGATCTCCCGTTGGCTTGTAATCTGCCTTAAGTTTAAACACGCCCGAAATTTTACCACAAAACGCTTGACAGCTTTGGATAATCTTCGGTAATATTAAAACGCGAAGAAAACACAAATCGCCCGGCGGAAAATCTGCCGGAAAATTTGAAAGGAGTTTTATGTCCGCCGTAACTTTATACAAGCGCCAAAAAGAAATTGTCGACTATATTTCACAATATATCCAAAAAAACGGGACCTCTCCCACATTGCAAGAGATAGCCAATGCTATGGGACTTTCTTCCCTGGCCACGGTACATGAACATATTCAAGCCTTAGTTAAAAAAGGTGTAATCAGACGCTTTGAAGGCGCGGTTAGGGGCATAGAGTTGATCGACGAAAAACTTGCCGTGGCTACTGCGGGTATAGAGCTGCCCCTGGTGGGCTATATTGCTGCCGGTCGGCCTATTGAAGCCATAGAGAATCCTTTGGCGACGGTAACCGTGTCCGCAGACCTAGTGTCCAAATCAAAAAGGTGCTTTGTTTTGCAGGTTGTGGGCGACTCCATGATTGACGAGGGAATTTTAGATGGTGACTATGTAGTGATTCAACAACAAGAAACCGCCAACGACGGAGAAATTGTTGTAGCTTTGCTGGACAACGAGTTTGCTACTTTAAAAAAATTATACCGTGAGCCGGGCGGAAAAATAAGACTTCAACCAGCCAACGCCAAAATGGATCCCATCATCGTTGACGCAGATTCGGTAACGATTCAGGGCAAAGTCACGGGAATTGTACGACGGTATCAGTAAGGACCTCTCTGTGATATAGTTACAAAATGGACTTTCTGGTTTACGCGTTCGGTTTTATTCTGCATATCGACAAGTATCTGGGCGAGATTATCGCAAACTTTGGGGTATGGGCGTATGCGATTTTGTTTGTAATTATTTTTGTTGAAACCGGCCTAGTTTTTATGCCTTTTTTACCTGGCGACTCTCTGCTGTTTGCCGCCGGCGCGTTTGCCGCGCTAGGATCGTTTAACATCGTCCCGCTACTTTTACTGCTTTGGTTTGCGGCTATTTTGGGCGACACTGTAAATTACTGGATCGGGCACTTTTTTGGACAGAAATTGATTGACAATCCCAAAATTCCCATAAAAGCAGAGCATATCCAAAAAACCCACCAATTCTTTGCCAAACACGGCGGTAAATCTATCTTTCTGGCGCGGTTTGTGCCCATCGTCCGCACCATGGCGCCATTTGTAGCCGGCATCGGCAAGATGGACTATAGAAAGTTTCTAGAATTTAATGTCACCGGCGGATTTTGCTGGGTTTTTGGCTTTACCTTGCTGGGATATTTTTTTGGCAATATCCCAATCGTCCAAAAGAATTTTTCTATTGCGGTACTTGCCATCATCGGACTCTCCATCTTTCCAATCATCTTTGAGTTCATTAAAGCAAAACGATCAAAAAGACGCGCAGACCAAGAACATATGTCGAACAAGTAACCCTCTCCGTGACAAATGAATTACTGTATAGCGAACAACCATACGACAACGGACAGTGCTATATAATGCGTATTCGAGTCGTCCAACAAAAAAATGTGCTAGGATAAAACCCATGGACCTTACTGCCCTCTACGCAAAATACCCCAAACAAAAGGTGGACGAGGCCGTGGCCTATTTAAGTTATCACAACGCCAAACCCCTCCCCAAGGATGAAAACCCCGCCTACCCTATTTTGTATGTTTTTAGACACGGTCAAACAGAAGACAACGCCAACTTTATTTTTTCCGGCTGGCGGGATTCGGTTTTAACGGAAAAGGGCGTGGAACAAGCAAAGATTTTGGCGGAAAAGCTTAAAGATAAAAAACTGCACATGCTGGTGGCGTCCGACCAAATTAGGGCAATAAAAACTATGGAGTTTGCCGTCTCTCTGAATGACTTTGCTAAAAAGCTGGAAATCCACCAAGAACCGCGGATAAAAGAGCGTAGTTACGGAGACTTGCAAGGTCAAAGCAAGCTTGAGATGCAACTTGCAAATCCGAATTTATTGTCAAAATACAGACGCTCGTATGACATCAAACCACCCAACGGCGAGAGCATCGCCGATGTGGTCAAACGGGTACAAAGCTTTATTGACGAAATTGTGCCCCTGATGAAGCAGTACCGCATGAATGTGGCTGTCTCCTGCCACGGAAACTCCATTCGGGGCTTTAGGCAAATGTTTGAGGGGCTTTCTGACGAGGAAACCGCGCTGGTAGAATCTCCTCTGGCGCAAGACTACGCGGCTTATTCGATAAAATAGTATAATTTACTGCGATGGGCTCCCTCAGAGAGTTATCAGAAAGAGAAGTTGGAGAGGATGTATTAAAATTTACAGAACGGGTTGCGATCATCTCCGCTACTTCAGTTGAGCGGAATTGGTGGGCTCGCCAGGGAGTTAGATACCCGACACTAGAAGACCAGAAGAAAGCCATCGCTCAAGGAAAGCTCATAAGGGTGGATGTGCCAAACGAATACTTTACAGTGCCATCTTATATCAGGGCGGACGAGCGCTTGCAATATTTACGACCCGGTGCCTTAAAATTTCTAATGGAAGTGATGCGAGAACTAGATGAGCGTATAAATTTTAGTCAAAGAGGAATACGGTTTTCGGTAGTTAGTTTATATAGGTCAGAAGATGACCAGCGAAAACTGAATAAAGGCACGGAATGGTACAGATCAGTCCCAACTAATCAAAGTTCTCATACCGCGGGAGCGGCTTTTGATATAAGTCTAAGAAGCCACTACATCCTTAACAAATCAACCAACAACCTGGACGCAGTAAACACTTGGGATAATTCTAAATTCCCGGATTACGATCCAACAGTTATTGAAGAGTTGGGTGCCATATTGTCAGAAAAAGCTGATCAAGGCCTATGCAATGTAGTTGTAGAAGACCATATCCACGGGAACAACTACACACCCACCTGCCTGCATGTTTGCGTTTCCCCACTATATGAAAAAAGGTATGTAAACAAATATGGATAGTATTAATTTATTCATTGCCGGCCACACATCTCAGTTTAACCTAGGCTTGCCAAAACCTGTGGAAAAATGTTGTTGTGGCGTTGCCAGCGCCATTTTTACGCTAAAATACTTCGTGCCAGAAGTAAAAGATTCCAACAACGATTTAGCTATGAACTTTATAAACTCTGGGCAGTACACCAAACCGTTAATCGGCGTTAAATTTAAAAACCAATCTGATCATATTTTTCCCGTACTCTTGGCAAAAAGTGAAAAGGAACCCGATATTCAGACTGCGCTGGAGCAAGCAAAAGACTTCTTAAAAGTCTACGCCGATGAAACAACAAGTGGAGAATATACTCTAGAAGTAACTACTACAACAGACGCAAAATATGCTCCTTACTTCTTGATGAGATCCGGCACTGACATAAGAGGCATATCAAACTGGCTGGCATCCTACGGTTTACAAACAGAAATAATTGAATACCGAGAGCAGGGCTATGAAAACCAACTAGAAAAAAATCACACGGTGTACAGTAACAGAGGTTTGTTTATTAACATTTTTAAAAAACACCTAGCTGAAAATAACACGCTCCTAATATCATCAGTCATACTAAAAAAATTAGATTACAAAGACAATGCCGATGTAGTTCGTGATGATAAACTCACCGGCACACATTTGATAGTGGCGACTCAAGATTGTGACGGAAATTACCTCCTATACATGGATCCCGCGTATAAGAGCTGGAATTCGGGCATTAGACGGGTGAATATTGAAAATTTCCTCGATATTATGGTCGGCGCAGATACAAAGCGGGGCCACTTCCTAACCGTCCGCAATAAAACAGTATTGCCAATAAAATAGTATAATTGCAGTAATGAGAAAACGAATACGGGTAGGTATACTTTTTGGGGGTAAGTCGCCGGAACACGAGGTCTCGATCCAATCTGCCAAAAATATCTTTAAAGCAATAAATAAAGGAAAATTCGAGCCTGTGTTGATCGGCATAGATAAGGCTGGAGGCTGGCATCGCTTTGATAACTCGCGGAGTCTGCCTAACTTATGCACATTTCTGCCAGTCAATAATTCACCTGACAAAACCCAAAACATAACTTCACAAAAAAAGGCTGTGGAACCGTCAACTAAGACCAACATTAGCGACGCGCTGAAAGAGCTGGAAGTAGTTTTTCCTGTACTTCATGGACCTTTTGGGGAGGACGGAACTGTGCAGGGATTGTTGAAATTGCAGAACATCCCCTATGTTGGCGCGGGAGTGTTGGGTTCCGCAATCGGTATGGATAAAGATGTAACTAAACGGCTACTTAGAGACGCAAAAATACCCACGGCCAGGTTTATTGTCGTCAAAAAAGACTACATCCCAAGCTATGAAGAGGCCACTGAAAAGCTTGGTTTACCGATCTTCATCAAACCTGCCAATTCTGGCTCATCTGTTGGAGTAAACAAGGTCACCGCAAAATTCGAATATATTAGAGCCCTTAAAGAGTCGTTCAACTTTGACAGAAAAGTCTTGATAGAAGAGGCCATCGAGGGGCGTGAAATCGAATGTGCCGTTCTGGGAAACGAATCACCAATTGCTTCTGTCCCGGGGGAAATTGTCACACGACACGCTTTCTATTCTTATGAAGCCAAGTACATTGACAAAACCAGCACGACAATAGTAATTCCCGCCAAAGTCTCTGGAACAGTAAGCAAAAAAGTGCAGGAGTTGGCAATTAAAACCATTAAAATTCTGGAATGTGAGGGTATGTGTCGCGTCGATTTTTTTCTCAAAAGAAGCGGTGAGATCTTGGTCAACGAAATTAACACTATACCAGGCTTTACCAATATCAGCATGTATCCAAAACTTTGGGAAGCAAGCGGAATAACATATGGCCAACTTATAGAGAAACTGATAAATTTAGCCCTGGAACGACATCAGAAGGAACAAAAGTTAAAAATGTCGTATATCTAGTTATGACCCGAAACTTCCAAAAACTAAAATCACCGGGCGCTGTCAAGGTATGCACAGATTCCAGACTCATCAAGCCCGGGGAGTATTTTGTCGCAATAAAAGGTGAGAACTTTGACGGTCATAAATTTATCGACGAGGCAATGAAAAAAGGCGCCAAAGGCGTTTTGGAGGAGGCGGAACTATACAGCCTTGCGTCGGCAAAAATAAAACGAATAAAACCAAAAATTATCGGTGTCACAGGATCGTCGGGAAAAACTACGGTTACAAATTTTTTACATCAAGTCTTGTCGACAAAACACAACACCTGTTTGGGCTACCTAAACACTAAACTCGGACTTTCTGTAAATGTGATAAACGACATGGATGAAGACTGCGAAGTTTTTGTAGCGGAAATGGGCATGGATAGGGCGGGCGAACTCACAGAAACAACTAAAATGTTCCCACCCGACATAGCTGTAATAACAACTATAAATCATGTGCATCTAGAAAAGTTGGGGTCGGTTGAGGCAATAGCCAACGCAAAAGCAGAAATTTTATACGGTATAAAGGAAAATGGAGTGGCTGTGCTTAACAAGCAAAATCCATGGGTGCGTAAAATTGGCCAAAAGTTTGCAGATGAGGGCGGAAAAGTTGTGTGGTATCCGTCTAACAAATATCTTGCCGACATTAAAGTGCCAAACCACCTTCTTGGCGACCACAACATAAAAAACGCGCTGTGCGTTGCCACAGTTTATAAACTTTTGGGACTGACGAACCAAGAAATAAGCGACGGACTAAAAAATCTAAAGTTACCAAAAGGCCGGCTAAATGTGATCCAAGGTAAAAACGGTTCGGTACTTATTGACGACACTTACAACGCCAATCCCGAATCGACCAAATACGCGCTAAAAGTCCTAAATGACTACCCGGGTAAAAGAAGGGTCGCGATTCTGGGCGACATGTTGGAGCTGGGAAAATATTCGGTCCGTGATCACAGAAATATCGGGAGATATATTAAGAAACTGAAGGTCGACTTGTTAATTACAGTTGGGAATAAATCTGTGGATATAAAAGAGTCGAGCAAATTAAAAAATTCTTTCTGGTTCGACTCGTCAAACAAAGCGCCGGAAATCAAAACAATAATTGCGCAAAAACCTGGCGATGTTATCCTAATAAAGGGCTCTCAAGGAATAAGAATGGAGCGAATCACCAAAGAGCTGATGAACAACCCAAACGAAGCCACTTCCCTACTTGTCAGACAGGATGTTAGATGGGTCTAGTACGATCTTACGAATTAAGTGGCAATAAATATAACAAAGGCAAGAAAGCTCTCCAAGTGTCCCTATACTCAATAAGCCGGCTTGAAGAGATATAGAAAAGATAAAAACCCCCGCGTGTGTTTTTAGTGAGTACAATTTTCAACAATGTCCGCTCCCAATCCACGATACAAGCCAAAAATGTTGGTGTACCGTCGCCTGAGAATTTCCACACCCTCAATAGTGGTTGTTACATTGTCACATAAACTGGCCAAAAACACCGCTTTGGCGCCCTCAATAATGTTGGGAACCGCAATTTTGCCACCTTTAAAACTTGTGGGACCGGAAACAATAATTCTTTGCGGGTCGCCCATAAAAATATTAGCACCTAAGGCGGAAAGCTCCCTCGCATAGTCAAGGCCGGTTTCATACATCCAATTTTGAACCAACATTCTTCCTTTAGTTTTGCATGCCAAAACCACAACCGCCGGTAAAGCGTCAATGGGAAATCCCGGCCACGGCTTTGGGACAAATTTTGGCAAATCATCCCCCGCAAGAGGAAAGCCCGACTCCTTTAAGTCAATCGCCAGCTCGCTTGCTCCATCCACAATCAAATCTGAACCGACCTCGGAGATTCGGACGCCAAACTTAGTAAGTGTATCCACAATGCCACCGGAAATCCTTTTGATATTTGCGCCTAAAATCCTAATATTGCCCTTTGTGACCGCCGCTGACACGCACAGCCCCGCGATATCCACAAAATCCGGGCCCGGGGTAAATTCCGCGCCCTTGAGCTCTTTTGAACCGATTACTGTTACTCTGTTAGATCCAATACCACCAAGCTTTGCTCCCATAGAAACTAAAAGTGTCTCCAATTCATAAACATGGGGTTCGCACGCGCAACTTACAATCTCTGTTTCAGCATCAATTCCGGCACAGTACATTAAAAAGTTTTCCGTTCCCGTCACGCTGGCTTCAAACTGCCATACAAAGTTTTTTTGCGCGGGACTTTTGGGAGCTGTAAATCGCACATAACCGTCTTCAATAAATTCTGTTGTAATGCCGACTTTGGAAAACGAGTCAATATGCGCGGAGATTGACCTTTTACCCAACACACACCCGCCCGGCACCGGCACCTCGCACACGCCAAATCTAGCGAGCAACGGTCCGGCAAACATGATAGAGGCCCTGATTAAACTCCCCAGCTCTTTGTTTACCCTATATGTATTTACCTTGGAACAATTTATCTTTATATTATTAAAGTCGCTGTCGTCCACAGAGGCGCCGAGCAATTTGAGCATTTCCAGCATTTTCACCACATCGGTTGATTTGGGAACATTGTGATAGATGACATCTTCGTCCGTTAAAATACATGCAGGCAGACAAGCTAAAATACTATTTTTGTTTGGAACAGGGGTAATCTGGCCTTTTAAGGGCCTTCCGCCGACAACTTTAACAACCTCCGACATGATGCCTCCCTTCGGTTTAATCAAAACCTATAAAAACAACCTCGGGTTCTAAGTTTACACCAAAACTACTTAGGACTTTTTCTTGAATGACCTTTGAGAATTCCATCGCATCGCTCGCGCTTGCGCCACCTCGGTTAATAATTGCCAAGGCATGTTTTTGTGACAAACCAACTTTACCGTCTTTATAAATGTAACCCTTGGGAAACCCCGACTTTTCTATTAGCCAACCTGCGGAGAGTTTAACCTTTCCATCCGACTGTAGCCAATTTGGGACCTCTTCATGCTTCTCTTTAATTACTTCAAATATGGCTTTACTTACAACAGGGTTCTTAAAAAAGCTTCCAGCGCTGACAGAATTTGGGTCATTTTTGTCCAAAAGCATCGATTTGGACGACCTTATTATTAATGTTGCCTCTCTAACCTGGGATAGTGTGGGTTTTTGGCCGACAAATATGTCCGCGAGCTCCTTGTATTTAAGAGTCGGCTCCCCATCCTTTCTTAGTTTAAAAGTTACGCTTGTAACAATAATGTCTTTGGACTTCTTAAAAACGCTCTCACGATAACTAAATTCACATTGATCTTTTGAATAGGTCTCAAAACATCTTCCTATCGTACTATAAAATCTGACTTTAGAAATGGTTTCAGAAACCTCCTGGCCATAGGCGCCAATATTCCCAACCGCGGATGCTCCAACCTTCCCAGGAATTCCAGACAAACATTCTACGCCAGCGTAGTTGTTTTTAACCGTTTCCTCAACAAGATCGTCCCAACTTTCTCCCGCTCCAACAGTAGCAAGAATGTCCCCAGAAGTGTCGGCCATATAATGCCTGCCCTTAATGTCCATAAAAATCACCAAACCATTAAAACCGCGATCGGAGATTAGGATATTACTCCCACCACCCAAAATAAAAATCGGTTGGTGTTTAGCCTCAGCCCAAGCAACGGCTTCTTTAAGATTGGCTTCGGATTTAGCGGACACAAAATACCTGGCAACCCCACCAACTCTTAGGGAAGTCAGAGGCGCGAGGGGCACAGATTCATAAACTTTCATCTCCATAGGATGCCAACCAAAATTCTACCACTAGCGCAGAAAATTAACTATTTACAACTCTTTACGACTTTCGTTAATTGATAATCTCCAAAAGCCGATTGAACTTGGAAGTACGCTCGCCACGAGCAGGAGCGCCAAACTTAACAAAATCCGCGCCCACAGCGTAAGCTAGGTCGGCAATAAATGAGTCCTCCGTTTCCCCGCTCCTGTGGGAGACAACTACGCTTAAACCTGCGGATCTGGCCATGGATACAAAACGCAAGGTCTCCCAAATCGTTCCAATCTGATTGGGCTTAACAATAACGGTATTGGCCAGCTTATCGCTTATTACATTGGATAAAATCACCGGATTGGTCACCACTAAATCATCCGCGCAGATCATGACTTTCTTGCCCAAATGCTTGTTGGCGCTTTGCCAATCAGTAACGCCCTGCTCGTGGAATATATCCTCTAAGTAAATTAGCTCGAAATTTTCTATCAGATCGCGGTAGTAATCGAGCAATGCATCGCCTCCGAGCGTGAGATTTTCCTCTGGAATTACATATTTACCGCCCGCGTAAAATGAATCCGCGGCAACATCCATACCCAAAAACACATCCTCGCCTACTTTATAGTGTTGACTAGCGCTTTCTTTAATATATCTTAAAGCCTTTTTGACGGTAAAACCCTGTGGGGCAAACCCGCCCTCATCTCCCACTCCTGTAGAAAACCCGTCTTTTTCTAGCCTAGTCTTGAGCGACTTGTAAACTGTGCGACCGACTTCGACTGCTTCTCTGAAATTATATTTTTTTGCCGGAATCACCATAAATTCTTGGAACGATAGGTTGTTTTGCGCGTGCCTGCCTCCATTTAAAATGTTAAACAACGGGGTCGGATTGACGGCAGAAAATAGGTCGAACGACTTTTCTTCTGAAGTATGCAAAAACTCATGCCTTAAGTAACCCCACAGGTCTAGATCATAAAAAGCCGTCATCGCGCGACAGAAGGCAATGGATATAGACAAAATTGTGTTCCCGCCCAAAACGCTCTTATTCCCCGTTCCATCCAACCTACATAAATAATCGTCAAAGTCCCTTTGGGATTTAAAATCCTTTCCCAAAATTCCCGGAGCAATCTTTCCATTCAATACCCGTATTGCTCGGTCCGCCTCAAAACACACCGCCTCCCGCTCGCCTTTGGAGGCGCCGTCCGGCACAATCGACCAGCCTGTATGCCCACCCTCCAGCTCTAAATAAGTTTTTATCGTCCAGTCACCGCGGGAATTTAAAACTTCGAGGGCTTTAATGTCTTTTATTTTACTCATATGCTAATTGCCTGAAAGACTCTATACTCAATAGTAATGCATAACATAAAAAACACCAAGTACCTAATAATCACCACACTTTTATGTCTTTATGGCGCTCTTTTTTACGCCAAGAGGATTAATCTACCGGCTTCGGATCTTGGCCGACATATTACAAACGGTAAGATCATACTGTCTGATAAAAGACCTATTGCCACAAATCTTTACTCATACACCTATCCCGACCGCCCTTTCATAAATCATCATTGGGGCTTTGGCGCGCTTTCTTTTGTCGTTCACGAGCATGCGGGATTTTCCGGTCTAACTTTTATGAATATCGCATTATCAACATTAACCATAGCGCTAATTCTATTTGCGGGCAATAAGACTGTCAGCTTCCCCTACACGGTTGTAAGCTTTTCACTTATGTTACCCTTAATAGTCTATCGCACAGAAGTCAGACCGGAAGTTTTTAGCTCACTGTTCGTCGTCCTGCTCGTTGTGTTAATACAGGCAAAACTTAGGCCGGCGATTAAACTTAGCATCATTTTTCTTATACAGGTCCTATGGGTAAATATTCACATATTTTTTGTTTTGGGCTTTTTGGTAACCGGCATATTCCTAATTGCAAATGCGGTCTATAAAAACCTAAATCAGGTGGTGAGTTTTACAATTGTGCTTATTGTCCAAATACTGGCAAGCTTGATAAACCCCTACGGTTCCAAAGGCCTTGAGTATCCCCTACAGATACTTACCAACTACGGATATCGCATAGCAGAAAACCAGTCACCCTTTCTTCTTGTTAAAATTGTTCCCGAGCCGATTTACTATTTTCAGCTGGTATTGGCGGCTTTGTACATTGCTATCTCGTTAATGGCAATTAAAACATGGAAGTCCGGGCCAACGGCTTTTGCAACTCATCTCCTTGCACTAATTTTGCTCGCCGGCTCCGTCAAAATGGTGAGACTTATGCCTTATTTTGGAATTTTTGGTCTGCTTTCACTTTCACGATCCCTGTCTTACTTGACACCAAAACTATCGTTCGCTTTCCGTAGGTTACTAAACTCGTCCTTTGCACTGACGGCTATTGGCGCGCTGGTAGCATGTGTTGCCGTTGTTGTAATACAAAGCAACTTGTACAATCCTTTTAAATTTTTTGGGGTAGGACTTGCACATGGAGCAGAAAAGTCAGCCATGTTTTTTAAAGATAATAAATTACAGGGACCGATTTTTAACAATTACGACATTGGAGGTTACCTAGTTTATTACCTCTACCCAGCTGAAGAAGTGTTTGTTGACAATAGGCCAGAGGCCTACCCGCCCGAATTTTTTACAGATATCTATATTCCCATGCAAGAGGACGAAGAACTATGGCAAAAATACTACAATCTCTATAACTTTAATGTAATTTACTTTTATCGACACGACTACACACCGTGGGCTCAACCTTTTCTGATCCGCCGACTGAGAGACCCTGACTGGGCCCCGATCTTTGTGGATGACTACACTTTAATCATGATAAGAAGAAACCCACAAAACCAAAACATTATTGACAGATATGAGCTCCCTCCCGCTACTTTTTTGATCTCTCACTAACCAACTTGTGCTCGGCAGAATAAACAATCTGACGGGTCTTTTCAACCACATCGGGACTGACGGAAACAGATGTCACGCCCCACTTTACCAGCTTTTCCACTAGTTCCGGATATTCCGACGGGGCTTGGCCACATACCGAGCAGGTAATTTTGCGCCTCCTACAAGTCGTACAAACCTTTTCCAAGGACCATAACACGGCGGGGTCAAGCTCGTTGTAGATACCGGCTACCTTAGCGTTATCGCGGTCGACTCCCAAAGTCAACATGGTAAGGTCATTAGTGCCTATAGAAACGCCGTCTATCCCCTCGTCAATAAACTCGTCAAGCAAAATCACATTGGACGGGATCTCCACCATCATCCAAAGTTTAAACAGTCCACTGCGCCTTAGCCCGCTAGCGGAGATCAATTTTTTTACCTCCCTCAACTGACCTACAGTGCGGACAAATGGAAGCATCACATGAAGATTTTTATACCCCTTCTTGTTGCGCACAATCTTAATTGCCTCAAGCTCCAGATTAAAAACTTCCGCATCCTCGATATAACGACCTGTACCCCTAAAGCCTATTAGCGGATTTGGCTCCTCGCCTTCAAATTCCTCTCCGCCTTTAAGCGACCTGTATTCGTTAGTCTTAAAATCAGTAAACCTGTATACCACAGGTCGACCATCAAAAGCTTTGGCAAATAGCTCTAAATCGCCCGCCAACTTATTGACAAATTCATGAGATCGCTTTTCCTTTATAAACTTCTTTGGGTGAGTACCAATGTTAGCGATCATAAACTCCGCCCGCAGCAAACCCACCCCATCAACATTGCGCTTTGCCATATCCTCCGCCAACTGGGGTTCTGCCAAATTAACATAAACTTTAGTAGCGGTCTTGATCTGTGATAACGCCTTATTAACCTCCACTACCTTGTTTTGGACGACAATATTACCCTCGTATACATTGCCATTCGTACCGTCAACCGTAACTATTTGCCCATCCTTTAGGGTTATTGTCGCAACACCGCTCCCAACCACCGCCGGCACCCCCAGCTCCCTACTAACGATAGCCGCATGGGAAGTTTTACCGCCGCTATCTGTAACAATGGCGCAGGCCTTACGCATAGCCGGCACATAATCGGGGTTGGTCATCTCTGCTACCAAAACATCGCCCTGTTGGACAATGCCTATTTCTTTTGGCGACTTAACGATACGAACTGGCCCGCTAGCAATCCCCGGACTCGCCGCAAGACCAGAAAAGAGTAAATTGGCCTTCTTGTTTGTATCCAACGACTGTCTTGCCTCAGATGAATTAGTCTGCTTTAGTGTGGTAACGGGGCGAGCCTGCACGATGTACAACTTGTGACCCTCCATACCCCACTCAATATCCTGAGGTCTGCCGTAATGTTGCTCTATACGGGCGCCAATTTTGGCCAACTCTCTTATCTTAGCGTCAGATAATTTCTGTACCTCCTGATGATCGCGAGAAACCTTAATATTTCCGATAAGAGTCATTTGCCAAGTTTGTTTAGACAAATGCTTATAGGTAATCTGCCAAGTCTTTTTGTCGACTAGATACTGATCGGGCGTAACTTCGCCCGAAACCACCGGCTGACCCAATCCCCAAGCCGCCTCTATGGAAATCTCCTCCCTATTATTGGTTAATGGATTAACGGTAAACATGATACCAGACACGTCGCTTTGGACCATAAGTTGCACAGGCACCGCAATACCAACCTTAAAATGAGAAAATCCACGGTCATTCCTATAAAAAATGGCCCGCGGTTCAAACAGAGACGCCCAACACTTTTGGACGCTATGCACAACCTCCTTCCAACCTTTGATATTTAAATAAGTTTCCTGCTGACCTGCAAAGGAAGCGTCGGGCAAATCCTCCGCGGTAGCCGAACTCCTGACCGCAACATATCTGTCGTGCTCACCACACAGATGGTGGTAATAATCTTTGATTTGCTTGGCAAGGTCGGAAGGAAGCTCCGCCTCCATAATCGCCGTCTTTATGGCTTTGGAAGCTTTAAAAAGCGCCTCAGAATCGTTGGGGTTAAGACCGCTAAGTTCGTGCAAAATTTTGCTCTTTAATGAAGTGGTCTCCAAAAAGTTATAGTAAGCTGTTGAGGTGACAACAAACCCATTGGGGACAGGAATTCCGGCGACAGTCATCTCCCCTAAATTTGCGCCCTTACCTCCCGCTATGCCAATGTCGTGCTTGGAAATTTGGTCAAACCAAAGTATTTGGGCAGTTTGTTTGTTCATGTACCTAGCCTACCACAGCTCGCAAATTATGTCATCAAGAAAAATATACGGACGCGGACATGATACTGTCACCGGAAAGTCCACCCGATTCCAACAATTCGCTCACAAGTCTTTTGATCTCGTGGACTTCCTGCTGGGTCGCGCCCTCCACCCGACCGACGATGTAAGGCGAGGTGTTAGAGGCGCGGAGCAAAAACCAGCCTGTGTCGGAGGTTGCGCCACGAACCCCGTCAATGGTTAAAACATCTTTAATTCTGGGGTCAGTTTTGGCCCGGGCGACGATTTTTTCTATCGCTGACATCTTTATGTCGTCGGCGCAGTCTATCTTTACCTCCGCCGTATGATGGAGCTTGGGAAAAACCGCCATCAGCTCGCTAAACTTTTTACTTTGAGTCGCGCCAACATTGTCGGAAAGAGAGTCATATACTTTTAGCATCATGCAAGCGGAAATTATGCCGTCGTCCAGACCGTAAAACCCAATTTTGCGCCCAAAGAAAAAGTGGCCGGACAGCTCGGCGCTAAACAATGCCTCGCCTTGAGCTTGCGGAATGTGATAGGGATAGCCAGTTTTGATAATTTGCCCGCGACCACCAAGGTCGGTAATCAGCTTGATTAGACTGGAGGACGATTTAATATCGCAACAAATTAGTCCACCGGGGTATTTTGGCAATAAATACGAGGCCAGAAGCATCATTAGTTTATCCGACTCATAATGAAAACCTGCTTCATCCACCAAACCAAACCTGTCAGAATCTCCATCCAAACCAAAGCCCAAATGGCAGTGCTCTTGGACGACTTTTTCTTCCAAAACTTGCATAAAATCGTGCCTCTCCGGGTCGGGAGCGCCGTTAGGAAAACTGCCATCCGACACACAGTTAACTTCTACCACTTCTACACCCAGGTCACGCAAAATTTTTGGCGCAAAGTTGCTTGCCGTACCGTTACCACAGTTTAACGCCACCTTAAAACCCTTACCTCTAAAATCAAACCTCTCCGCCAAAAATTTTGCGTATAAGTCAAGCAAATCTTCTCCCACAATTTCCCGCCCCTCTCCGCCCACAAAGTCCCTGCTTGCCACCCGCTCGTAAAGCCTGGCCATATCCTCTCCAAAAAAGGGCCTAGCGCCCTTTAACATCAGTTTAAACCCGTTATACTCTGCGGGGTTATGACTTGCCGTCAGAGAGGTCCCGGCATCCAGACCTTTTTCGTAGACATAAAACTTAACCAAGGGCGTCAAACACTCCCCCAACTCAACAACATCAATACCAGATTCCAAAAGCCCTTTCTTATACTTAGAATGCAAGACCAAGGAACTAAGCCTGTTGTCATATCCCACAGCGCAGGATTTAGCGCCCCTTCCGGCAAGTTCACTCCCAAACGACCGACCTATCAAATAAGCATCCTCATCCATCAAAGTCTTGCCATAAATGCCCCTAATGTCATAATTCCTGAAAATCTCTCTAACAGTTACTGAATTTGCGCTAGCTGATTCTTGTAAAAGCGTTTCCGTCATAAACCTCCTTAACTTACCGGCAGGGTAAAAATAAATACGGAACCCTTGGGAACATTATCTTCCACCCATATTTTACCACCATGAGCTTCCACGATTCCTTTGGCTATGGCCAACCCCAAACCTGTGCCACTCTCATTGGAAACTTGAGACTCCCTAACCTGCACAAACTTATTGAATAGTTGCTTTTTGACCTCCGCTGGAATCCCCGGTCCGTTGTCGGCCACAAAAACCTGAACAGATCCACCCTGCAATCTTGTTCCCACCTTGATAAAACCCCGGTCGGACAAATGCACAATCTCTCCTTTATAAGTGAATTTGACCGCGTTAGACAAAAGGTTGTTAAGCACCTGAACAATTTTTTCCTTATCCAAAGATAACTGCGGTATATCCTCCGCCAAATCCACTATCAAATCAATATTTTTCGACTCGGCAAAGACTTTGTAATTTTCTACTTCCTGACGCACAAGCGCTGTTAAATCGCATGGGGTCTTGTCGACCGTAAACTTGCCCGACTCTATCTTGGCCGAGTCCAAAAGGTCGTTTACCAGCTTTAGCAAGTCCCAAGCAGAGGTTTTTATTTGAGTCAAGAACAAGTCTATATCTTGAGATGTGAACTTTTCTTTGTTCTGCAAAATCATGTCGGCCGACCCCCTTATGACGGTTAGTGGCGCTCGCAACTCATGGACCATCATGGCCGTAAAATCCTCCCGCAAATTCTTAAGCCGTTCCTCCTCAGAGTCGTTATGCATAATAACCCCCACACCCACAATTTCCCTTTCATGAACCACTGGCATAAAGGTAAAACCCATATACCTGTTGTTAATAAATATCCGTTTAAGGGTCTTGGGTTCACCTCCATCCAAAATCCCAGAAACCACCTCCTGGATTGGCAACGCTCCTCCAAGCAGGGGAGTGATCTCAGAAATGTGGGTTGGCTGGTTATCCTCGCAAGCCAGAAACACGCGCGCTGCCCTGTTCATAAGTCCAACGCTGTAATCTGAATTAAACACTAAAACTCCCTCGTCCATGCTTTGCAGAATGGATTCCAACTTTCCGCGTTCTTTATTTAGGTTAACCCCGTAGTCCTCTACAAACCCAGAAGCGGTGCCAACAACTTTTTCCAAAAAAGACTTAGTTGAAGCCTGGCCCATAAGATCGGCGCTGCCATAAGCTCCAAAAACCCCAACAATCTGACCACGAAAACTTATTGGCACCACAACCGAATTCAAAAAGTCGCTAACCCCTCCGTTTTCCACCGCCTGGCCTCCGGTTATTTTCTCGTCCGCAACCAAACTCTGACCCTCCTGCCCCACGAGTTTTAGATAGTCCAAAGCCAAACTGTCCTTAACTTTAGCCATGTATGCTAAGCTAACATCACCCATCAGCCTTGCCTTAACGGAGAACCCTTTGGGGGTTTGAATTAAATAGCTAACGGAAGACGCGTTCAAGGGTTTGATTAAGTAACTTGCCACCAAGTCAAGATTTTCTTGCAATTCCAATGAATAAGCCGACCTTCTGAACAAGTCCGGCAACACCTGCCAGCATCCCAAGACATCGCGGAGGACCTTAATTTCGGCGGCTTGATTAGCAACCAATCTCCTGGTTTTCCTAAATTTTATGACTAGCCTAACTATTAACCCCGTTAACAATATAAAGCTTAAACTTAAAAATCCAAGAGTTAAGTATGCGTCAGGGGCAGATGTTCCGTTCATGATTAAACCAAACGCCCGCGACTTCTAGGCAGGAATTTTAACATCCGACTCCGTAGCGCTGCCCAAAACAACTTCTATCTTGTCGGCCAGCTCCGAAGGCAGAATTTTGTATTTCATAATATAGTCGGAAGCTCCGCTCTCCAAAGCTTTCTTGACATTATCTTCGCTACCGTAGTTTGTAAGCATAATAACGGGTATGTCCATAGTCTGCGAATCAGCCTTTAATTCCGTGAGAATGTTAAGCCCATTCATACCTGGCAACATGATGTCCAAAAGAATTATGTCCGGTTTATATTCCTTGGCTTTTGACAAAGCCTGAAGGCCGTCATTAACGTTTAACACATCGTACCCCTTAATTCTCAGCTCCACGGAATACATATTGAATAGAGCCATGTCGTCTTCTACGATTAGCACTTTTTTCGTCATGGGTATACTTTATCCTACAGCAATCAGAAACGCAATAGGTCGAAAAGCCCGACAAACCAACAAATCACATGAGAGAAATGTACTCGTAGTAGTCAACTCTCAGAGCTTTACCATTTTTACTAAAACATAAAAGATCCATCCGCCAAGGCTTAGTAATGTAATTTTTTTCCAAAAATGTATTGATACTACGCTGAAGGCTTCTCCTTTTGTAATAATGTAAGGCCTCCGATGGATGGCCCAGCAAAGGGCTGTTGCGGTACTTCACCTCAACAAAGACCAGCATGTTATCTCGCTCGGCGACAAGGTCAATCTCTCCCCAACGACAAGTCCAATTTTTTTGAATAACTGTAAAACCCTTTTGGACTAAATATTTTTCGGCAATGATCTCTCCTACTCTTCCGATAAGTCGTTTGTTCATGTTAGGTGGACAGGAAACCGTATGTACCCTAGGGCAGAGAAATTTACTAAACCCACAAGCCGGTACGGCAAACATCAAAAATACACCGACCGGCTTGCCAAAGCTATGACAACAACATAATTATCCTCAATATTTATAACCTGACAATACTGTTGTATCTAATATAAATAGAAGTTATTTATCTGGCGGAATAGAATAGTAGCGCGCTAGCTCACCTGCTGTCTCCATCCACAACGGTACCGCGGTTTCTGCGGCGTAAACACTGGTTTGAGGTTCTCTAAGTTTAACTATCATAGAAAACCTTTTGGATGTGGGTAAAAAACCAACAAAGGTGGCGTTGGTTTTATGGGGGTCGTAGCCTCCGGCCGTGGCTATCTCCGCCGTCCCAGTTTTCCCGGCAACGATATAGTTTTTTATGTTAAAGTACTTTGATTCCCCACCATCTACAGCCTTAATAAGCATGTCAATCATAGTTTGGGAAGTTTCCTTTTTTATCACCCTGCCTAACTCCTTAGGCTCAATTATGGTTTCCTCCTTACCGTCGATAAGTTTTTGGACTATTTGCGGTTGATACAATACCCCGCCATTGGCTATGGCATTAAAGGCATTTAGCACCTGCAAGGGAGTTGCCAAGATACCCTGGCCAAATGACATGGTAGCAAGATCGATATCCGTTATTTCCTCTGGACTTCTAATTGGGCTGGCCTCTTCACCCTCCAACGACACCCCAGAAAGTCCGCCAAGACCATATTTTCTAAAATAGCTAGAAAGCGCCTCTCTACCAACCAAATGCCCCACCCACGCCGCGCCAATGTTATTGGATTTTTGAAGCAATGTGACTAAATTGGCGGGGCCTAAAGCCTTACGGTCCCAGTTCCTGATAGCGTATCCGGAATAGACCGCCACACCTGGGTCGTTATATGTTGTCTCCGGTGTGGCTAACCCCATGTCTATAGCGACAGAAACCGTTAAAGGTTTAATGACAGACCCGGGCTCATACAAATAAGAGATGGCTAGATTCCGGTGTTCTCTAGACTTTCTACCGGACTCATCATTCACGATGCTCTCGTCAAAATTCATGTTCTGAGGTTCATAGGTTGGATAGACAGCCATGCCCAAAATCTTTCCAGTCGACGGCTCCGTCACAATAATTACCCCGTCGCCCGCGTTAAATTTTTCCACCCCCTCCTTAAGCTTTTTTTCTATAATGTATTGAACCGTTCTATCTATAGTAAGCTGGACGGACTTTCCATTTATCGGGTCGACCTTAGTAAAGCCTCCCGTCAACACGGAAAGTCCCAGAGCATCCTTTTCCTCAATAACCTTGCCAGGCCTGCCCGACAAATCTCCATTGAAAGCGCCCTCTATACCGTAATATCCCCTTTTTGTCCCATCGCCTTGATCCGCCACATAACCCAAAATATGAGCCGCTAAATTACCCTCAGGATAAAACCGCACCGTTTCTTCCTCAAAACCGAGACCTTCAATCTGGTAATTTTTAAGAGTCTCTTTTTGCGCAGGGGTTAAATTATGTTCCAAAGCAACCCAGCTAAGATTGTAACCAAGCAGTTTTGCCAATCTTTCAGACTCGGCTTGCCTGATTTCTTCCGGCAAAATACTTACGATAGCTTTTATAGCCTTCCCCTTATCAATGAGTTTTTTCGGCTCGGCGTACAACAAATAAGACACTTGGTTGGAGGCCAGTGGATAGCCATCGGATGCTAAGATTTCTCCTCTTTTTGCTGGCAAAGTTGTGTAATCGGAATACTGGTCGTAAGCGCGAGCGCTGTAACTCTTGTGAAATAAGATCTGTATACTAAACAACCTAGCCACCGCAACCAGGGAGACTATTGGAATGGCAAGTCTAAGCACAAAAAACCTATCGCGCATATTAGAATGCCCTGGCGATAACCGGTTTTGTCACAGCTTTAACAGCAACTTGAGTGGCTAAAAAACCTTGACTTCTAGCCCTTTCCTCCACAGAAGCAATAGAAGACGCAAGATATATCTGCTGATTGACGACGGAGATGTCGTTCTGAATCTGCTCAATCTCCGCGGAAATTTGGTTAAGTTCTTTAGTTTTAACGGACATCAAGTTACAAACGACAACTTGAACAACGAATGTTGATACAAACAAAACTATAGAAATTTTGGACAGTTTAGTCATTCTTTTTTTATTAAATAAGCAAAAGACTCTGTAGCGCAGTCGACCGCGCCTACCCTACAAGCTACTACAAGCTAAAAGAGCTTAAGCGGATAAGCTAGGCGATTCTCTCCAACACTCGCAACTTGGCGCTACGCGCGGATGGATTTTGGGCGATTTCCTCCGGCTGCGGCTCTAACGGTTTCTTTAGAACCTCCCGCAAACTACAGTGCTGGGGCTGGGCGCCTTGGGCAAACTCTTTTACAATTTTGTCTTCGAGCGAATGGAAACTTATAACCACCATTCGCCCGCCAGGCAGTGCTGTTGTCTTCCTCCCGTCTACAACGGGAGGAGCCAACAGGCGCCCAGCCCGGGGCAGTGCACTTTTCAAATTTTCAAGCTCGTCATTTACGGCAATTCGCAGCGCCATAAAGATCCGAGTAGCAGGATGTAACCTGCCGTTCTCGTAGCCTGGAAAAGACCTCCTGATAATCTCAGCCAATTGCCGACTGCTGGAAATCCTTTCCAACTCACGAGCCTTAACGATCTCCCTGGCAAACCTTTTAGCGAAGCGTTCCTCTCCATACTCCCAAAATAAATCCGCTAATTCGTTTTCGTACAAACCGTTTATCAGGTCAAACGCCCGCACACCCAATCTGTCGTCCAAACGCATATCGGGCTCATGATCTGAACCAAAACTCAAACCCAGCCTGTCGTCCCGCAACTGCGTCGTACTGACTCCCAAGTCAAACAAAATACCGTCCGCCTGATTAAACCCCTTTTGCTCTGCCAAGTTGTCAATGTCCTTAAAATTTCCCTTAATCCAGCTAAAACCCGCACCCAACTTCTCCTGCCTGAGCCTTCTCACCGCCCGGTCAATCGAATCCTGGCTAACATCAATCCCCAGCACCTTGCCACCAAGCCTTAAAATCTCAAGCGTATGCCCCCCGTCGCCCAAAGTTGCGTCAATGTATCTACCCCCTGGCCTAACCCTAAGATATTGCAAAACCTCCGCAACCATCACCGGCTTGTGATAGTCCATTAGCCCTCCAATTCCGAGCTAATCTTATTAAGGTGCGACTCCCAAGTCAGCCTGTCCCAAAGCTCCATATGATCTCCCGCGCCGATAACCACAACTTCCTTTTCTAAACCCGCGTAGGTTCGCAAAGCCTGCGGAACCACCACCCGACCTTGATCGTCCAAAACCGCGCTAACCGCTCCGGAAAACACATACCTTTTTAGCTGACGGGTTTTGGCGTCCGTTATCGGATTGTCAATCTGCTTCTCCCACTCCTTTTCCCAGTCTGTCTTGTCGTATAAAAAAACACATTTTTCAAAACCCTTAGAGAGCACCACCTCCTCGCCCGCAACCTGCTCTCTAAGTTTCTTGGGCAGGGCAATGCGGTTTCCTTCCGTAATATTTGGTTGGTATTCCCCAAGAAACATTTTCATAGCCGGCCGGGCAGGAAAGTGGTTTTAAGTGTTTTTCACCACTTATCACCAATCTTCACCAATATCTACCATTTTGACGGGTGTGTCAAGACAAAGAAAACCCAAAACACTAGCCTGTGCGAGCAAAAAACTTTTGTAGTAAAATTTGGTTATGGAACTGAACAAACTTTTGGAAAAAATTACCGCCGACTTTGCAAAACGGCCGGAGATACTTTTTGCCTACCTATATGGCTCGTATGCTAAGGGCACAGCCACCCCCCAAAGTGATGTGGATATCTGTTTAGTTTTGGACGACAAAAATCTTCCATCCGACCTTTACAGATACATGTTCCAGATCCAAGAAGAGCTAACAAAGTTGGCCCAGGGGCGCAAAGTTGAGGCCATCCCAAGACATACCATGTCCTACCCGCTTTACTACACCGCGGTATTACAAGGTCGTCCGATTTACGCCAAAAACGAACCTGACAGAGTATCTTTTGAACTAAACGCAATAAACAATTTTGAAAATATCAAGCCGTTCTATGACTCGGTATTTGAAGACAATATGGCTGGTGTTACTAGGAGGTTAGATGCTAGACAAACTGGCAATCCAAAATAGATTGAACGAAATCCAAAAACGCAGATCCTTGCTGGAGGATTATGCTTTGATGGACTCCGACACCTTCTGCCTGGATTTTAATAATCACGAACTTGCCCTACGACATCTACAGGTTGCCATTGAGGCGGTTATCGATGTAGCAAAAATTATCATTTCCGCTAATAAACTACATAAGCCTCTGGAAACAAAAGAGTACTTTGATATTCTGGTGAAAGAAAAAATCATCGATGCGAATTTGGCGAGTAAGTTAAAGTCGGCAACCGGTTTTAGAAATATTGTTGTCCACAGCTATTTGGATATCGACTTAGATAAGGTCTACGAATTCATCCAAAATGATTTGATTGATTTTGACCTCTACACAGAGGCTGTCTTTCGGTATTTGAAAAGAGTCTAGCGCATATGCTATAATCAATCCGGTTCCTTTCCATTCCTTTTCTTTTGGTTAGTTTTGGGTCGGTTGCTCCGACCATGTGTCAAGTACCGCGGAAAGGAAAACCGCGGTTTTTTGTGTTTAAAGGAGGTGATAAAGATGGAAAAGACAGAAAGCTTGGTGTTAGGTTTGTGGAAGTTCCACGAAAGAGTGTCCAACAAAGATCTGCTTGAAGTCGCGAATGAGTGGGCTAAAGATGATAGGTACTTGCAGGTCTATATCCGTAAAGTGAGTAAGGACCAATATGGCATAGGCTTTGCGTACGATGCGGGCGGAACTAAGGAAGGTCACGACGAATACTTTGACAGGACTTCGGATTACCTTAAAAGGAAATTCGGTAACGACTTAGTCGGTTGGGATTTGGCGACAACGGATCAGTTAATTAAGGGATTTTAGTCGGTGGCGGGTCTGGAAAGGAACCGCTTTTGTAAAGTTATATCCCGGGTGCACAGTGTTTCTTATATTTTGGTTACGACTTCGTTGCTGGTAACTCTTGTCTGCTCCTTGTTATCCCTATTCCGCAAAGTTACGGTGCCGTCTTCCAAAATTTGATAGTCCACAGTTAAACAGGCGGGGGTGCCGATCTCGTCCTGGGAAAGATAGCGCTTGCCGATGTTCCCCCGGTCGTCCCAAGCTACGCGGATTCCCTGCCTTAATAAGTCGCTATAAATCTCCCTCGCTTTAGCCACCAACTCCGGTTTATTAGCCACCAACGGAAACACCGCTACCTGATAAGGCGCGATCTTTTTGTCCAACTTAAGATATACCCGACCATCCGGATCCTCCGTATACGCCTCTGATAACAAGCACAAAAACACACGATTAATTCCAAAAGTCGGCTCCACCACATGCGGAATAAATTTAACCTGTGTTTGGGGGTCCGTATATCGCAAATCCACACCTGATTTCTCCATGTGGTTTCTCAAGTCGTAATCGGTCCGATAAGCCAAACCAAACATTTCCTTAAACCCAAAGGCAAACTCGTAATCCAAATCCTCCGTATGGGTAGAGTAGTGCGCGCGCTCAGCGTCGGTGTGGGCGCGCCACCTCAAATGGGATTTATCCACCCCAAGCGAGGTTATCCAGACTTCCATTTCCTGCTTCCAATAGTCAAAATGCTCTTTCCAAGAGGTTTTGGGGTCAAAAAAGTACTCAAACTCTGCCAGATTAAACTCCAAGGTCCTAAAGATGAAATTGCCTAGAGTAATCTCATTCCTAAACGCCTTACCCGCCTGCGCAATTCCAAAAGGGAGCTTTGGCCTCATGGTTTCCAAAACATTTTTAAAATTGACAAACATACCTTGGGCAATCTCCCCCCTTAGATACGCCAGAGAGGAAGATTCGGTAATTATCCCCACGGTTGTCTCAAACAGTTGATTAAACTTGCGCACGGGCGTCCAGCTACTCTTTCCGCATTTGGGGCATTTTATCTTGTTGTCGGACAAAATTCCATCCAGCTCATGACCGGGCAGCCCTTCCACTTTGTCGCTTTTACCCGCGGATTCGTAATAATCCTCAATGATATGGTCGGCGCGAGTGCGGTACTTACACTCCTTGCAATCAATCATATCGTTGGTAAAGCTCTGCGTATGACCGGAGGCTTCCCAAACCTTGGGCGACATTAAAATGCTGGTATCAAGTCCAAACATGTTTTCACGACCCGTCACAAAAAACTTCCACCAGCTATCCACGATGTTTCTAAGCATTTCCACCCCCAAAGGTCCAAAATCGTAAGTGTTGGCAAGTCCCCCATAAATTTCTGACCCGGGAAACACAAACCCTCGTCGCTTGCACAGGGAAATTAATTTTTGTTGTTTTGACTCTTCTTTTTGGACAATCACACGGAAATCTTATCAAAATAGCCTTGCAGAGTAAATGCGCTCGTCCAAAACCTCAGAAACATACCCCTTAATCACCGCGTCGCTGGATTTATAGCCGGACTTTAGCAGATTTATGTCCTCAAAACCCCGTCCGTCTTTTAAAGTCCGCAAATAGTCAACCTCAGCGCTAGTTAACTCCAGCTGACTCAGTAAAAAGCCATCCAAACTCATCTCGTAACCCAAAATCCGCATTAGGCGGACTTCAAACAAATTCATAAGTCGCACGGGAACAAAATTAAATTTGCCCTCCGGATATTTAGCGTAAAATTTGTTTAAACTAGCAAGCGACTTTGTAATAAGCGCGTAAACTTCGCCCGCGGACTCGTGACGGTAGGTGTCGTAATGGAAAAACCGATGTACCAACTCCGCCATGTATAGGCCTTTTGCTATGCCGGACATGGCTCTTTTAAGGTCTTTGTGCGACTCTATCACCTGCGCCTGGTGGATAATTTTTATCCCCTTTGCCGACTCGGACAAGCTGATTTGGACGCGGTTTAGAGTATCAAGACTTCCCAACCTTTTGGAATTTATTCTTCTAATGCCTTTAGCGGTGGCTGTAAATTTGCCGAATTCCGATGAGAACAAAGTGTAATGCTTGTCTACATCCCCATAGTTAAAATTCTTTAGCACCAAACACTCAACACTTAACCTTCTATCCATCATTTAATTCTAGCAAAGCTACAATTTAGTGGTAAATTTGTAGTCGGTGTCAACTTCAATCGTCGATTGTTTACCGTTGACACCGATATTGTATTTTTCCGCAAGTTGGCCGGGTTGCTTTTGAATATACAATTTGTAATCCGCACCCTTAACCACTCCGTCCGGCAAGGTGTACTTAAAAACAATTTCTTTGGTAGCGCCGGGGGCCAAGGTTATGTAACCATGCAAAGCTGTTTTGGTAAGCTCGTCCGCACTGCCGGTGTCATCATTGTCGGAACCCTCAACACTGATTAGCGCAGAACCTTTTGGCACATAGATCCTCAAATAATCCTTATAGGTGGTGGCAAACAGCGCGTACTCGCCTTCCGCGGGACCGTAAGTGTATTTAACTTTAACTTCCCTATTCCACTTTCCGTCCACACTGGTAATGTTAGAAGTAATTTCCCGTCGTACAAAAAGGTTTGTTTTGTCCCCAGCGAGGTTGGCCGAGATTACCGCCAAGTAGTCGGAGTCTGGCGTATCCACAAGTCGGCCGGCAAAATTGTACTTTTCCAGTAACGCTTGAGTCTCCGGATCTTTCATATAAACCAAAATGTGCTTGCGATTGAGCAGATCCACAGCCTTGTCTATAAGCTTAGGCCACAAGTTCTTGTCAGACTCAAAGACGTTTATCAACATCCTTTCCATTAGATCACCTAATACCTTTTTACGATTTGACTGCTCACGCAAAGCCAACGAGGCAATTTTTTCCAGCTCCAGGACAACATTATCCTTGTTGTAGGTGACCCCGTTGACGGTGGCGGGACCGGTTATCTCCAAAAGTTCGCTGACAACTACGGTGTCTATTGCAAAAATCCCATCTACCGGCTTGACTTCAGCGGGACTAATCTGCATGGCCTTGTTGTACGACCTTGTCATAAAATCGTTAATAGAGGTTGGAAAATCAGGGGAAAAATTTGCATCTCGCGCATACCACCTCTCTAGCAAAAGATATCGACGAATTGGCGCTGGCATACCAATAGAAAAATCTGTATACGCGTCAATGGCGTCCAAAATATAGTCGATACTGTACATATCTTTAGATGTAATGTCAGAATTTACCAACATAGCGTTTTTGATTCTAAAAGTGGCGTAGTTTGTCCAAAATCCGCCCGTGGGTCTAATCTCGGCATTATTTTGCATAATAATCATGTAGCGTTTTTCTGGCACTCCCACCCCAAGCACTCTAGGCAGAATATTCAGAGCCTGCTTTAAATCGGGCGCGTAGTCTCCAAGCGTCGTCAAGGCGTTCTGAGCATAAAGAATGTTAGATCTTATTGGGGTTCCTCGTATTTCTTCTGGGTATTTAGAAGCGTCGATCTTTTTAAGTTCGTTGCCCACCCGCTCGATTTTCTCCACCAGCGGATCGATATCGTTGGCAACTTTAGGCATTAACGCGATCCAATCGGCAAAAGCGTCCGCAAATTTCTTGGTTTCCACCTCTTGGTCCTCAGACACCTTTAGCCCCGCGGCGTCGGCAAACGGGGTGATTATCCTGCTAAACTCCCGACCCGCGTCGATGGCATACAGGCCAGCATTCAAAAAATAATCGGAATCGTCGTAAAATTCCTTAACTCTAGGCAAATTCTTAGCCCAAGCAAATTTGTCATCCCTATCGGCTCTTATACCCTCTATATCTTGCTCTATCTTCACAAAGGCATTCTCTAACATCACTAGGTCGCGATCCAAAAATGCCTTATTGGCCAATTGCGCGTCTTCTTTTAGCAGGTCTACTCGTGTCTTTAGGGCCAGAGCCGGATCGATCACAAACTTATAGGCTAAAAGTCCAAAAAGCGCTATCAATACTAGTAAAACACCGCCAGCAATGGCAAGCGCTTTCATAGGCTTTTTGGATTTTTTGCCTCCAGACGACTTATCTAAACTTGTTTTTAGGTCGGGTTTCCAAAACTTTTGTTCCATCAATAGGCTCCTTTCATAGAAATCACCGCGTACGGTGTCTTCAAAATAAGCAAGAGGTCGTAAATAATTGACTTTTTACTCGCATAGTCTGCATCAATCGCTATCCTTTTGTCAAAATTTATTTCCGATCTGCCCCCTACCTGCCAAGGCCCGGTTATACCCGGCTTGACGGAGAGCACCTGCTGAACAATCTTAGGATCGATATTAAATTTGGCCGCCTGCTCTTTAATTTCAAAAGGATAGTACGCCCGTGGCCCAACAATACTCATTTCTCCTCGCAACACATTAATAAACTGCGGCAACTCGTCTATACTAGATTTGCGCATAAAGTGAATGTATTTGGTCTGAATGATTCTAGGGTCTTCTTTTGGATCCAGCTTGTAGTTATTTGCTTTGTACTTCTCCATCCACTCGGGGTGCTTTTCCAACCAGTCGTGAGCTCCAGGTATCATAGATCTGAATTTGAGAAACCTAAACTCTTTACCATCCTTACCCACGCGCTTAGGGATGTCGGCAAAAATCGGGCCTCCCGGGGACTTTATCTTTATATAAATCGCGGTAAATACCAAAATAGGGGAAAACAAAATCAGGGCAAAAATCGAACCAAAAACATCTATAAGCCGTTTAAGTGCTTGGTATATCATAAGTTACTGGCGACAATTCTCACTATGATAGACCTTTTTTATAAACTCGTCCAATCGGCTTAAAAATTTATGTTTTGAAAATTCCTTAGCGCGACTATTACAAGCTTGGCTATCGTAGTCCGCTGGATTGAAACTGGACAGGATGCGCGCTAGCGCTTGGGGTGTTTGGGGGTCAAAAAATTCTCCTGTGACACCTTCAACTACTGTCTCAAGGGCTCCCCCAGACTTGTAGGCTAGAACCGGCTTACCAAGTGCCATAGCTTCAAGAACGGTGATGCCAAAATCCTCCTTTTGGGTGACAATGAGGGCTTGGCAGTTTAGTAGCGCTTTAATTTTTTCCTCGTCGGAAATATAACCTAAAAATTCTATGGCGGACTTTTTGGCGGGAGGATCTGATGGACCATCAACCGCAGTACGGTCGTCCATAGCGATCTTGATCAACCTATCCTTGTCGGGACCTTCGCCGATAATTTTTAGGTTCACGCCAACCGCCTTGCAGGCCTCGATTGCGAGATCCACTTTTTTCCATGAACTTAACCTTGTGACGACCAGGAAGTATGGGGCGGCATTCCCGTCCTCGCTAGGTCCTCGACCCGCCTCCGGCGGGTCTGCGGGATCGCTCGTCACGGGAATGACCGCCCACCGACTAACATCCAGCAGATTGTCCACAAATGGATAAATCACCTCCGCGTCGCGCCGGTAGTACTTGCGAATCCGCGCCTGGGGCGTTTTTGAATTGGCAATAAAAAAATCCACCCGTTGGGCGCAGGCGTAGTCCCAAAGTCGCAACAAAGTCAAAAAAGGCGAAGCAAAAACCCAAAACAATTTCCGAACAAATCGGTTTTGCAAAAAACCCTCCCGTTCAAAATAGTCCCACGGTTCCCAAATCATCCGCCCGGGGGAATTCATGTAGCAAATATGCGTCGTTCTCGGTTTTGTGATTACCGCATGGGCAAACCGCGCGGATATAGAAAATACCACATCAAAGTCATCGAACTTAAAAGACTCAAAAGCTAAAACATGCAGACCCAAAAATCCATAAAACCTGTTTAGTTGCTTCTTAAACGGCAGTTTTTGCATAAAGGATGTTTTGAGCGGGATATTTTTATCCTCGCATCGTTGCGCCCACTCATCGCTAGCCAGAGAAGTAAAAACCGGCGCGTCGGGATACAACTCGTGCACCGCCAAAAGCAAGCGCTCCGCCCCCCCAAACTGAATTAAATCGTCAAAAACTATCGCGAGCTTCATAAATCGGCGATTGTATCGTAGATGGATTTGGCAGAAATCCGCCAGGAATATTTTGCTACATATTCCCTAGCCCGTCTGGCAAAATCCGGAACATCTTTGTGTAAAGACCCCTTTGTTACTTTGGCCATATCCTCAATATTTTTTGGATCAAAATAATCCGCCAACTCCCCGCCCACCTCCGGTAAGGAAGTGCTGTTGGAGCAAACTACCCTACAACCGCAGGCAAAAGCCTCCAAGATCTGAATCCCAAAACCCTCATACATGGATGGGTTAACATACAGACTTGCGCCGGAATACAAAGCCGGCAAATCTTTGTCGTCAATAAACCCCGGCAGAATAATTCTTGTAGCACACGCAAGGTTTGCAAACTGTGTTTGTAACCGCTCGTAATTAAAGTCGCGCTTACCCCCCAGAACCAAGGCTAAATCAGGCTCCGTTTTGGCCAGCACATCAAAAGCTTGCACCAGCCGCCACAGATTCTTATGCAAACACGCGTTGCCCACATAAAACAAGTACGGTTGCTTAATTCCATATTTTTGCAAAGCCCTCGCGACTTCTTCTGCAGACCTAGGGTAAAATGTATCGTCAACCGCATTAGGCGTCAGAACAATCTTTTGGGGATCTACTCTGAATGTCTTTATAATATCGTTTTTGACATAATTAGAAACAGTAAAAATCTTTTTGGACCTTTTGACTGCCAAATAATGAGTCAAACACCCCGCCAAGAACTTTACAAGATAAATAGGATACGGTAATCTCGTAGCCCTGCCGGTGCGAGTCCTTAACAAAGTGAGATCGTGGACGGTCGTAACAATCTTTTTGGGATATAAAATTGGAATATTAAAATTCAACACCACTAGAACATCTAATTTGTCCCGCAGGTACCGCAACGGCAAACTAACTTGCTCCGCCAGCGTGTGCCATCTAATGTCCGTGGCAACTATTTCAAAATTCTCCGGTAAACTAACTTTTTGGATATCTTCATTAAGCAAGTAAACAATGTACTGATTTTTGTCGTCCAGTTTGGCTAGCTCGCCCACAATATGACGGATATATCTTCCCACCCCCGTCTGACTCCAAAACCTGGCATCTATTCCGATTCTCATGCAATTATTATACTTAACTTACCCAAATTTGCATCGCAAATTTGGGTTTAGCGGGCACATAACCGGCTAACGAAAAAGCAAATTCGAGTCGGAAAAGTATATAAGGCGTCAGCAATTAGTGATCCGAGGTGGCCACTTCTTGGATGTAAACCCGATAACCAAAAACAAACCCACAACAGAGGCCATGAGTTGAGAAAGCGCTAGACCTTTTAGCGACAGGCCCGGAATTAAAGACAACGCCAATACAATAAAGACAAGAAGCTTGGCTAAAGAGATGTACATAATCGTCTTGGTGCTGTCATGGATATAGAAATAGTTTTCCATAAACGCGTGAATGGCGGAGATGGCCGATGAGATAACCAAGATGTCCAAAATCAGCAAGGAGCCGCTAAATTTGTCGCCGAATAGCCTACTGACAAAAATTCCTGAAACACCTACAAAACCCAAAGCTAAAACAAGAATTAGCGCGCCTAAAAACGCGGTTTCCTTTAAATCGTGCGGGAGATTTTCTTTTTTGCGACGGGCATTTTGGGGGAGAATGACAGTAAAGATTGACAAAGAAATCAGGCTGAACACATTGGCGATTTTGTCGGCTAGATAAAAAACCCCAACATCAGAAAAGCCTTTGGAAATTTTGACGATAGTGTTGGAAATTGCTGGCCAACCTTGAGAGATTAATTGGGAAACGCCGGCCGGCGCGCTGGTTTTGAAAATGGGCAAGACAGCCAAATAAACACCAGATGGGCTAACGCTAACTTTAAAGTCCTTGGGAATGAAGATGTACATAACAACACACAAACCCATGGATAAGGAAAAAACCATGTAGAGCTGTTGCAAATTTGGCGTTAAAAAACCCATCAAAACCAGCGCGCCAAAACCCGCTTTAAAACCAGCGGGAATGGTGTTAAGCAAAACTGCGTGCAAAAACATCTCGCAAGATTGATATATGGCAAACAAAGTCACATTTACCGCGTAAAAAACCAAACCCGCCACAAACATTAGCATAACAAAACCGTCGGTGAGATTTAGCGCGCGTAAAGCGATTAGGGAAAATACCGTCGCCAGAGCAAATAAGAATATTTTTAACATATAGAACTGAGTAATCGCAATCTGTTTATTTTGGGTCTTTAAAAATTGAGCAACAAAAACCGCGTTTGAGCCAAAATCCACAACTTTAGACATAAAAACCAACAGCGAAGTCAGAAGAGCGTACCTACCGAAATCAGGAACACTTAACACCCTAGCGCAAGCGGTCAAAAAAATAAGTCCAAAAACCGCGTTTAAGATATTGCCGCTACTCACAAAAGAAATCTTTTTTAAAACACCAAAGTATCTCATCTCGGCGTTAACTCCCCCAATCGCCACTCGTTTCTCTGATCAATCAACCTTATGGTTGGATATGCCTCCTTTAGAGCATTAAATCTGCTTTCCTTGGTAACAAAAACCAGACGGTCCCCTCGTCGTTCCGCTTTTTCAATTTCTGCTTTAAGTGGAGTAAAATCCGTGACGACAAATCTGTCGCCGGCGTAAAACAGGGCGATTGGCTCTTCTATTCTGTCCAGATAAACAGCTGGTTCCTGTCCGTAGATTGACATCTTTGTCTGTATCATCTGGACTTGCGGACCAGTCAAGTCGCCCGTGTAAACCAAACCCTTATTCATAGACAAATACATTAGAGCGACGCAGATTGTCAGGTATAACATTCCTGTCTTTAAGAAGAACGAGGAAATGTGTTTCAGCCTCGACAACCTGCTATCTAAAAAGTTTAAAACCGACGAGTAAAAGTATCCTACTAGAAGGGCTACAGCCGGATAGATAGGCATGATATACCAAACAAGTTTAGATTTTGCCAGGGAAAATACGGTCAGCACAACTAACGACCACAAAGTAACCATAAATAGTCCGCTTCTGTTTGTTTTTGACTGTACTAGCTTAAAAAGAGCAAAGAAAAATGCAGGAATTAAGATTACAAACCAAAGTCGCATGGATACCTTTAAAACCACCAGATACCAATAAATTGGGCCGGTTTTGTCCTCTGTTTCCAAAGTCGCCCGATTTATCACATGATAGCCAAGATATGAGTTGATAAAAGCTTGGCCGTGCAAGTTATACATTATTAAGTGCCATGGCAAAAAGATTAGGGCGGACATCAAGAAAACTACAAGCAACTTTGCAAGGACAACTCCTAATGACTTAACGGGAAAACGCCTGGTTCTTAAAACCAGCAAGATAAAATTAGCAACTTCATATCCAAAGACTACAACCAAAGGTAAAAATCCCACCGCGCCTTTAGTCAAAACAGCCAACCCAATGAATAGTCCGACAAATATTAGTTTGACTTTGCTAGTATCTTTTGTCGCGGTGTAATATAGGTACAAGGCTACTAGTATAAAAAAACTGCAGGTAACATCTAGCATACCGGTACGGGAATAATAGAGAAAATGGAAGGTTGTCAGCAAACAAAGCCCTGAGATAAAACCGGCGACCTTACCGAATAGGCGCCGGCCAAAAAAATAAACCACCAGAATCGAGAAAAGACCAAATACCGCAGAAGGTAACCGAACCGCAAGTTCGGGCATCTTAGGCAGAAAGTTTAGAGAAAGAGCGGAAATCCAAAAATATAATGGAGGTTTCTCAAACCAAGGGTGGCCGGTTCGCCAGGAAAGTGTTAGCCAATCACCCGTCACTAAAATATTTTGCGACACTTTTGCGTAGATCGCCTCGTCGTAAGGGATGAGTTTATTTACTCCTAAATTCACAAAAATTAGCGTTGTAGACAGAATGAATAGCAGAGTTGGCGGAAATCTTGGATTGGAAATAAAGTAAGAATAGACTGTGCTCCACAACCGCGAGGTATCCTCGCCTAATTCGGTCCGTAAGCTGTACAAACCATAAAGGAAATACATAAAAATCGCGAGCCAAAAAAATTCGGAGTTGTAAGAGTAAAAAACGCCGGCGATCAAAATCCCTATTACGGACCCCGCCATGGCAGTTGTCAAAAGTGTAGTGGTTCTGTTTTTTGACCTTAGCGCCGAATAAACCAGCATAAACACCACAGTAAGATAAGACCCCAACATCAGGGAAAATCCTACGATCCCAGTTTCCGCCAATAACTCCCCCCAGATGGAGTGCGCGGGAACACGGGTGTTGAGGGCGGCGGGATCACGCGCAAAGAAAGTCGCGGAGATTTTGGATTTGGCAAAGTGCTCAAAAAAACTCCCATACCCGCCGCCTAGTATGGGATATTTCTCAAACACCTGCCACGCCCCGGTTAGCAGTAAAAAGTGCGAATCAAAAGAATCTAATCGGTAATGAAAGTACTGCCTTACTTCCCTTCTAATAGGGCTTTCTCTGTCCGTATACTGCCACAAAAATAGCCCAAACAATGTAACAATCAATGTCGCAATTAGTCCCAGCCCCTTGTATCTGTACTTCTTGTAAACCAAAAGTAGCGTAAAGACCATACCAGAAAGACCCCCAGCAACCCAACCACTTCTGGCGTTAGTCAAAATAAGACTTACCGACATGGAGATCGAGGCCAGCACAAAAAACGGTTTTTGCTTCCATGGCGAGGTTAAAACCAATACCCAAGCCACGGGTAAAAGAAGAACCAAAAACCCGGCAAAATGATTAACATCCCAAAACGAAGAGCCAATTCTGGGCATATGTCCGGGAACATTCCAAAACGCCCCAAATATAAAGTCAAACTGCCTGTAAACCCAGATCTGCAAATACCCAATAAGCGTCAGGATTAACGCTATTAGTATGTAAATTTTTATGGATTTAAGCAATAGTAATTTGTCGCCTAAAAACACCAATTTGAGGAAGATATACAGGGCGAAAATTGTGATTAAAAAAGCGTAAACAGACAAGCTTGCCACCAGATTTTTTGAAAAAAGTATGGAAATACCCGCGACAACCAAAAAGGCCCCCAAAAAAACCACCACCGGATCAACTAACTGTTGCTTAAAATAATCAAAACCCGTCTCCCTTAATCCTCTGACGACAGAAAAAGACACAAAAACGGTTAAAGCGACCATAAAAACCCGCCCAGGCAAGATATTCCAAGAGTAAATACTAAAAAGTTCCTTATGAAGAAGAACGGAGAGGGCAAGTAAAATATACAAAGACCTTTTTGGATCCGTAAAAAGCGCCACCAATGATAAGGCAAAAATTAAACCAATAAAAACAAGCTCAAAGTGCACGGTAAACCTCCAAAGTCTGTCTGGCCGCGTTCTGCCAAGTGTACAAGGTTCTAAATTCCTCAGGCACTACGGGATCAGGCCGCCTATAGGCGGTCTCCAAAGCGGACTTTATAGACACCACATCGCCTGGGTCGCAATACACGGCCAGATCCCCCAATAATTCTCTAGCTCGTTCCCCGCTGGCCACCACATTTGTACCGCAAAACAAGGCCTCAAGGCTAGTAAGTCCTGTCGTCTCAAACCAACTGGCAGAAGCTCCAACCTTAGCAAAATGGTAATAACTTGGGATGTCTTCCTGTGGAATAAAACCGGGATGAATAATCCAGTCATTCTTTTTTAACTCATTATCAAATTTGTTAATATAGCTTTTGTGATAGTTACTCCGTCGCCCCAAAAACACAAGCCTTGTTTGGGAAAACTCCTTTTCCCTTCGTAATAATTTTACGGCTTCAATTATGTTTAATTGATTTTTTCTAGCTTCAATCCGACCCACACAGATAATATAATCCTCAAAGTTAAGTTTGTTTTTAAAACCGCTGGCGCGCAAAAATTGGTCGGAAACCCCATTAACCACCTTTTTCCACTTAAAGTCTGTGCTGTATGTGGACTTAAGATCATAGGCCTCCTTTTCCGTCTGCACCAAGACGATGTCGCTAAGCTCCAAGGCCCTTTTTTGGGCCTTTCTATAACCGTACAGCGCTCCCTTTATGGTGGGCGCCAGCTTGGAATGATCAAAAAAAGATCTATAAACATTTTTAAGTATGTCGCGATACTCCTGTTTGCGGACAAAAAAACCCACAATTTTTCTAAGACCAAAAGTATATTTGTCGTCAAATCGCTTTACCTCGTATTCGGCGTGATGGATGGGTGAAAGAACAATAGGCTTCCCGGCTTCCTTTGCCTCTTTAACATAAAAGTATGTTTCCGGAACCCAATCCAATTGAAAGACATGAACAATATCGTACTGGCTAATATCTGTACCCAAATGCGTAGCAATATCCACGCCCACCCCCAAAGATCTAAGCTCCTTTGCGGTATTTTCTATCTGCACGGTATCTCCACCAGACACAGTGTACAGATCTGATCTTGCCAAAAACAAAACTTTCATTTTTCTTTGCACCTAAGGTATAAGTTATGGTACCTTTCCCCAAATTTCTCCAAGGAGTAGTTGTTTTCGATAAAACTTTTCTGCTCTTGAGATTGTGGGTCTTTTTCAAAAAGATCTAGCAATTTGTCGGACAAATCCTCTACATCGCCCGTCTTAAAATACAGGGGAAACTCCCTGCCCACTTCGCGTAAAACTGGTAAATCGGAACACAAAACAGGCAAACCGCATATTAGCGCTTCAATTAGGACTATACCAAACCCCTCGGCCAAGGAAGGAAAAACAAAGTAGTCAAAGGTACTGTAATATTTAACCTTCAAATCATCATCAAAACGCCCCGTGATTATGACTCTGTCTTTTACTTCCAGTTCCCCCGCCAAGTTCCACAGCTTTTCCTCCAGCTCGCCACCTCCGCAGATCATCAGCAAGTACCCATCCCGCTCAATGCGTTTGTCTTTGATTAATCCGGCAAAGGCGCGAATCAACAAATCGTGGCCTTTTTCTGCCGTCGTACGACTAAGGTTACCAATAACCTTAACCGATTGGCCAATACGATACTTTTTCCTGATTTCCCTGCTAAAAATTGCTTTCTCGTTGTGTCCTATGTAGAACTTATATACATCAACTCCGTTTGGAATAACTTCCAGCTTTTTTTCCTTTATCCCGGCCTGAAGTTTAATTCTTTTTATGGTTTCGGTAAGCGCTATCTCTTTTGTGGACAGTATGTTAACCGCTAGGGCGTAAAAAATGTCATATATCAACCTTTTGGATTTAGGCGCTTGCCACTCCACAAAGGGAGTGTGCTGATGGGAAACCCTGATTTTGGTCCCCGCCAAAAATCCCGCTATCAGGGAATTTGCAACCGCCTTAAGCTCATGAGCATGAAGCACTTCTATGTTTTCTCTCTCCAAAAAATCCCGCAGTTCCTTAATGTAACTAATATCAATATCATTTCTAATAACTTTCTCGAACACTTTTGCTCCCGCCCGCGCGTACCAATCGTAGATAACGCCCCCGTTACACCATACAAACACCTCATGGCCTCTTAGAACCATCTGATTAACCAAGTCCAAAACATGTTGCTCCATGCCCCCGGGATTTCCTGAATTTAAAGTGTAAAGAATCCTCATAATTTACCGTTAATGTTTTGTTTTATTAGATCCAGCAATCTCTCCACCTTCCCGTCCCAATTATTTTGCTTGGCGACTTCCTGCCTGGCTCTAATTTTTTCCTGCGAATCCTCCGCGAGCGCCCGTTTTACATTGTTCACGAACTCTTGATGGCTTTTAGAAATATAGCAAACTTCCTTAAACAAAGCATAAACTGGCAAGTCGGTAACAACAACGGGCAAACCCGCGGCCAAAGCGTCGTGAAATTTAACCGGAAAACATCCACCCACGGTAAGATCATTTAACTGGTATGGGATTATGAAAGCGTCAAAACCCGCGTAATAGCCGGGGATGGTATCGTAAGGGCGTGTGCCAAAAAGATAAACATTAGCGAAACTCTCCAAACCCAGACTCGCCTTTGTCGCCGTTTTGCCCTGTCTAACCAAGGAACCTATTAACACAAAAGAGACTTCTGGCAATTCCGCGGCCAGCTTTTTTAGCAATTCTAGGTCAAATTTGTGCTCGTCCAAAGCGCCCGTAAACCCTACAATCGGCTTTTTAATGTGTTTAATATCCTCCGGCAAATCTCTGATGCTCTTTGCGTCCTTAAACTTCTCATAATCGCCAACATTGGGTGTAAAATGCGTGTTGGGATTGAATTTAATAAGCCTGTCTACCAAGCCCGGGGCGGTAGCAAAGACCAAATTTGCCCTTTTTGTCAGCGCCTCCTCCTGCGCCGGTAGATCTTTTTTTAGAACGGTAGTGGAATGCCTGGCGGTGTTCTCCGGAAAGCCCAAGTAATTGTCCACACAATCGTATATCAATAAGTCGTGAGAAAGCCCGTTAATATAGTCCAAAAGACCTTTTAGCTGGACATGATAGACCCAAAGCAGTGTCTTTTTTGTCGGATCAAAGTTCTCTTTTATCAACTTTTTAATGCGACTGATATGCAAACGATTAGTCAGCTTAGTATCTGGGACAACATTAAGAGGCGAATATATCAAAACTCCGCTTGACGGTTCGGTCTTAGTCTGGGTCAGAAGCCGTTTGAGAGACCAAGCGCCATCAAGAACCTGTCGAATAAAAATATTGCCCGTATTTATTGGTGGCTCAACAAACAACACTTTATGCCCAAGCCTTCCCAAACGGCTCATGACATGACTTTTGTTAGTCCAGTAGTCATTAAGCCAAAGCTGGTTAGAAAGACAAATAATATTGTATTTATCGCTCACAAATATAATTTTACCAGCAAACGGCGGATGTTAAAAACGGCCTCGCTATCCCTTACACTCCAAAGCCAACCTTGATCCCAAAAACCCCTATCGTAAGTGCCGTGCCAGATTCCGTCGAAAAAAGCCAACCCCATAAGTTCCACCAATACAGATAAAATGATGGCGCCGTAAAATAATTTTTGGGTCTTGATAAATATTGCAGACTTAAGATACGGAATTAACAGCAGCACTAAAAACGGGAGTATATCGCTGGCCATACGGTAGCCAAACGAATAGCCGCCATACCAATGTTTCCACGCGCCTAATATCAGAGTGTGAGTTATAACAATACACAAAAAGATTAGGCACATAAAATTAATTTTCCACCCGCCTTTTCTAAGCGCTAGAACGGCCCCCGTCAAGCCAAAAACAAAGACAGGAGAGTAGACTAGCAATCCCTTACTGGGCGATAGCCAAAGCCCCAAAAACCCCCAAGGAAATGGCGTAAGCCAATTAGCGCTCAACTGACTGAAGTACCCCTGATTTGCAATACTGCCGTAATAAACCGCGTTGTACCAAACAAAGAATATGAGCGCGGGAATTAGACCGACAAGCAAGAAGAATTTAGTTTTTACAACGCTGAAAATATTTTTGGAGGAAACCGGAACATTCATCAAATCGCCATTTACAAAATACACCGCCAAAATGACAAAATAGGGTAGCAAAATTCCCGCTGTGGGACGGGCTAACACGGCAAAGCCCAGAAAAAGTCCGGAAACAAATAGGCTTAAATAGTTTCGGGAGTGACTTATGGCATCAGCTGTCGAAGCAGAGTTATCCGGCAGTGTTTTGACTAAAAAAATTAGTGCCAAAATTGTAAACAACTGCACGGGCCCATGCTGCCAAAGAGCCTGGGAGAGCATGGCAAAATTAACCGTCCCAAAGAGGTAAACTCCGGTGAGCACCATGGCGCTTTTTTCGTTTGACCAAGTCGCCCCAACACCGCTCCGACTCAAATTGTCGCCCAAGATACTACCTTTGTCGAGCAAAATCTTTGCCAACACATAGAAAAACCCCCCACTTAGAGCCAGAATCAAGGACGCGGAAAGGTGGGAAAGCAGTATTAAATTGTCCCAAGTAACAGGCAAACCGACCAAAATAGGAATTATGTACACCGGCAGACTCAACAAGCCCGCCAACACCGGAAAAGCGGAAACATAGTGAACGGCGCCGCGTGTGTCCAGAAAACACCCCCGTTCCCCCAAACACCCTGTATTCTCATCTTCTAACACAATCCTTCTAAGGTAAAAAGGCGTCAAACCTTTGGCGCGCGACCTGTCGTCGGGGTGTGGATAGCGGTCTATTAACATTTGGTAGTAGCTGTCGACAAAAAAAGTGCCTTCTTTTAAAATGGTCACGGGCAAAAACATGGCCGGCAAAGTGTCCTCCGATTGGATCGCCAAAGAATTTATCCCCGTCTTGTATACAACTAGCCATCCGCCAAAAAACACCGCCCAAGAAAAGGATGCAATTTTCAGGAAAGCTTTCATAAGCTAAGTGAATTATAAAATAAGCTTGAGAGGGAGAGCTACCTCAAAATCTCCGGCAACTCCTCTGGGGAAAGTCCGACATCTTTAATGGAATCACGGCTGACCTTAACTGATAACGCGCCAAACAGTACTTCATATTCTTTTACCAGCTTATGCAGGACTTCTTTGGGCTCGCCTGTAATCTCCACTACCCCGATTCTAACTTAGACATAATCAAGAATGTACGGTGATTATTTGCTATAATATTTGTTATGCTAGATTCAACTGCTGAAGGTTGTCGCAAAAATAGTTGGGGCAACGAGTCTCGGTGTGTGGGGGAACCGCTACTCTTCATGGCAAAATCGGTGGCCACATTATTTGTCGCGAACCATACTGTTGACACACATAGAGGTGTTTACGCCCAAATTAAAAGTATAGAACCAACGGAACCACTAAATAGAGACGGGGAGTTGCAAGAAAAAATTATCAGAGTGCTAAAAGACAGAAGTGTCAGTCAACCGACCCTTGATTCAACTCGCCCTTATTGGGATCCCGATATTGAATATAACCCTATGGAAGTTTTTGGAACTTTAATCCAATTTTTAGACTATCATGACTCACAAGTTCCAAAAACCATTCTACCCCCCGAAGGCGGGGTGAAAAAATACATAGATACGATTTTTCAACAAGAAGGACCTGTCACGATCGATCGACAGCTAAGTATTCTACTGGAAATTACTAATAATAATCTTCTAGGAGCGCTAAACTTGGGTTTTGTTGCCGCTCGTTTTATGGGCCGGGGTATGGACACGAAAGCTTATCCCGATATTCCCGTAACAGATGAAAGAATTTTGTTGTGGGGCCAAAAAATGGCGCAATTTGAGCTATATGACGGAAGAGGCGACAGCACTGGAGATACTTATTACTTCTGGACGCATGCTTTTGCGGCGCTTTATTTTAAGGTTCATGAAAAAAATCAATCTGTCTACCAATTAATCTTTGAACATGGAACCGAAATAATGAAATTTGTGCGTCAATGGATTGCAAGGTTACCTATTACATCAGATCACTATGAAGCCTCATTATTGGGCAGAAATATAGGATTAGCTTTGGCAGAACCTGACTGGTATTCCCCCGGTGTTCCAACAGTAAATAGTATGGTAAATCGTGTTTCTGAAAATCCTTATCTGAAACATGCTCGTAAAATTAGCTGGGCTTCGGAAGTTCCAGTCGCCACTTTAAGATTGGGACGGTCGATAGAACAACGGCTGGAAAGTACTCCGCAAGGTGCCCAAGAGTGGCTTGATAGTGCGATAGATATTGGGGTGGAAAACGGAGTTTTTAGCGAGACTGCCAGAGAAGCGAAAATAGAGAGAAAAGTGGGGTCGGGGTTCAATACATCGATATTTCTCTTTGTTGCCGATGGTAGAGAATGGGTTTTAAAAGTAGGGGCTCAACAAGCTCCGGTACCGGGTTGGTTTAACCCATCGTCGCTGGAGTATGCCCAATGGTACGCGAGAAATTTAGAAATTTTCCACAACCATTTCAAAGACATCTTGCCTAAATTGGTTCCCTGGCCACAGTATGTTATGTACGCTGAAAATCCCAAAAGCGAGCGGACGACCTTAGTGGTCCAACCGTACATAGACGATATAACCAGCCTCGAAAAGGCCCGTCTAATGGACCGTAGTGTTAGGATGATGATTCTGGATGAATTGATGATCTTTTATGATCAGTGTCAAGTACTATACGAGAGGCATAATTTTATTCCTGATTTAGGATCCAAAAATAATATAGCTCTCTGTCCCGTAGGGAACGAATGGCATCTCGTGCTACTAGATTGTGGTATGATTGATTTTAATGCCATGTCGCCTGTATTAAATAACTGGAGCTGGTTCGTATACCACCGTCGCTTGAAAGCTATAATTTCAGCCTTAAAAAAGACTGTTACATAGTATTTACAACACAAAATGAATGCCAAAGCGAACATTAAAGATCATTTTAACGGAGGGGTAAATGTACATTGGAATAGGCTAACTAGTGGTGGCGGGTTTGTTGAAACGCGTGGATCGGTTTTGAGAATAGGACTTAATGAAGCCAAAAACGATCAATACTCAGACGCACAACTCGACGACTATACAGCGCTTTCGAGGCGAAATTATATCTGGAAGCCCCCCCTGAGGATGTCGGTAAAAGCCAGATTTATTTTTTCGGAAGACAAGGAAAACGAAAGTGGCAGTTTCCAGGGAACGGCGGGGTTCGGTTTTTGGAACAACCCTTTTACATTTGACGGAGGAATTCATGCTTTGCCTGAGGCCATTTGGTTTTTTTATGCATCGTCCCGCTCGCAAATGGTACTGACTAATTCAGGAAAAGGCAATGGATGGAAAACTCAGGTGATACATTCCGCAAAATGGGAAAATCTAATAAACTTCGTTCCGACAGCGATAGCCGTCTTACAAGCTAAATTGACAAGAATTACCAGCTGTGCGTTGTATTGGATTGAAAGATTCTCGGGAGTGGAGGAGACCATTTTAAAGCAGGACATGGGTTCTTGGCACACCTACGAGATAGAATGGGGGGAAAAAGGAGCCGTGTTTTATGTGGACGGTGTTAAGGTGATGGTTGCTAAAAAACCGCCACGGCAACCCCTGGGATTCGTTGCGTGGGTGGACAACCAATATTCGGTGGTGACCCCGCAAGGTTCGGTAAAATTCGGAACAAATGATAGCAAAGGTCTGGCGTTGGAGATCGATTTTATCAATATTGAGTCAATTTGAGCGCACTTCGATCCATGTCGCCAAGCCGACATGATCCGAAAGATATTCCTTTTGGGAACCAAAAGCTATTTTCTGATCAAAAAGAAACTTTCTACCGCTAACCGCCACTTGCAGACGACTATCATGGGAAACAAAAATGTAGTCGACCTGTAGATGGCTGGCATTGTCGAAAAATAAGTCCCCTAAGTGAGTGGCTTTATCGATATCCTTAAAAATATCTACCAAATTTTCCGCGATGAGATCGCTATAAAGGCCAGATTTTTTTGGAATGTTGAAATCCCCACCTATTAAATAGAATTTACCCTCGTTTGACCGTATAAGCCGGCCAAGCTCCTTGATTTGTAATCTGAGTACTTTGGTGTAGTGGTTCTCTTTTACCCACTGATTGCTCATATTGGAGCTAAAATGAGTATTAATTACAGTAATGTCCGTATTGCTAGTTAGTTGAGATATCAGCATACCTCGTTGGGCTAGCATATGAATTACAGATAGATTATAAAAATCACCATTTTTCCTAAACCTTTGAAATCTAACCATCTCCAGTGGAAGGCGGGAAAAAGTAACCAACCCAGCCCGGGGTCCCAGCAGAGAGGGCTTGTAGACAACATAGGGAAAACTGGGAAGGAATTCCCTAAGATGCCTGAGATGCCTGTAAAAAATGACCTCTTGAAAGTTTATGATATCTAGATTCTCTTTATTGATAATGTTTGCGATTTCTCTGGTTTTATCAAAAAAATTTCTCTTGAAAAAGCCTACCCCGCAAGTGTTAAAGGTGAGAATCGAAATGTGAGCATTTTCAAACACTTATCTCAAAATCTCCGGCAATTCCTCTGGGGAAAGTCCGACATCTTTTATGGAATCACGGCTGACCTTAACAGACAGCGCACCAAATAGCACTTCATATTCCTTTACCAGTTTATGTAGGACCTCTTTGGGCTCTCCTGTGATCTCCACTACTCCGTTTTCTATCTTGATGGCGCCAACCCTTTTTGCCATATCTAACGCCAACGGTCCGATGATCTCCTTTTGCATGTTTATTATGTTTAAAACCGCCTTTTGGTACCTGCTATCCATTATTACCGCCTCCTTTTAGTTGACGGCCCCTCCATTCACTACTACTTTACCATTTTTAAACCGCTCAAACACACTGTTTAAATTTATAATTGCCAACGACATGAGAAAATAGGCAACAAGGTAGGTTAAATCGGTTATCCCCGCCGTAACATAAAGACCCCTATGAGCTTTGTATATAAATAAGAAATCAGCAAGATATTGAACAATCAGAGCGACCAATAAAAACACAACCTTCTTGTGCATAAGCCCGTTAACCATGCGCTTTGTGTAATAAAACGCTATAAGGGCAAGCGACACATAGACAGCTTGAAATAACGGGTACCCAAAGTCAAGAAAAGCTCCAGGAATGTTCTCCAAATCGGGTTCGTAACCCCGCAATAGAAATATGTACGACACGACAAGCAATATAACGGGTACAACTATGGAGATGGGGTTTATAGGAAATCTAGAACTGGTCGCTTTTACTGAAACAAGACAAATTCTGACTAAATAATAAGACCCAAGTATGTAAAAAGGTATGCTCCCAAAAAATCCCAGATCACCTATAGAAGGATAAGGCACTTCGACCCCTAGAACCCTGGCATAAAAAGCATACGAAAATTGACCAAAGACTTGGAATAATAAACCAATTGATAGGCATAGAACAACTTTACCTAATAGGCTTGAAAAACCACCCCATCTTCCAGAAAAAAACAGTCCCACTAAACCACCAAATAGTGCGACCGTCGCGTAAGTGTCGGCGAAATCTGCCATGGAGTCACTATCGACAAAGATGTTCGTGAAATTTAACAAAGCCCACCAAATTAAGAAGAACGAAAACAAAACCACAGGAACAGTGAGTAACCAGCTACTAGTACCACCCCTAGCGGTGCTATAATCTGCCATAACCAGTATGATAATACCACAAGTGTCACGGATGTAAATATGCTCCCGATATTCCCAGCTTTTTCAAAAATCACACTAGAACATAAAGACCAGATAGAATCGTACTGGAAGAATTTTGAACCCTATTCGGACTACAACTTCACAAGCATGTATAGCTATGATATCGAGGGCGCGGGCTCACTATCAATGCTGGATAACAATGTTGTCATGATATTACCCGATTATAGCACCAATCAGCCTACCTTGAGTTTCTTGGGAACAAATAACACAACTATAACCGCAAATAAGCTGTTAGATTGGGCTACTACCGTCGGATTGCCAAAAAAACTGACTCTCATCGGGCAGGAAGTTATAGATAACATGGAAGGGCAAAATGACCTAATCATAACAGAAGACCCCGATAATCACGACTATGTAATATCAGCAACAGAAATGGCAAAACTAACCGGCAGAAAATGGAAAAGCATAAGAAAAGAGGTGAATCATTTTATTGAGCAGAACCCGGGATATAGGTTTATCGAAGTTGATGTGTCCGATCAAAAGATTAGAAGACAGTTCGAGAATTTATTCGAGACATGGGAAGATCAGAATAATAAGACTGAAGAGGAAACCTCGACAGAATTCGAGGCGCTAAAAAGATCCTTTGATTTATTCGGCGAACCAGATCACTTTGCCTTTGGTTTATTTCTCGATGATAAATTAATCGGGTATTCAACTAATCAAACGGCCCACAATGGCTTCTATTTGGGGCATTTCGGAAAAGCTGACGCCAACTTTGCTGGTGCATATAAAATTATGGAACACGAGTGCGCAAAGTTCTTCTTAGAAAAAGGCTGTAAGTTCATGAATTACGAGCAAGATTTGGGAATTCCCGGTCTCCGTCAAGCCAAACGCGGATGGAATCCTGTGGGGTATTTGAAGAAGTATATAATCAGGACTAAGAGTTAGTCTTCAATTGTAAAAAAGCCTATGTCTATACCTATCATAAAATTTAGTATTGAACAAAATAAAATTTCCGAGAATTTGGGGTTTTTTTCTTTCAGAGGATAATTACTTCTTAAATGAGTCTCGTAAAACAATTTACAGCGTGCATCCCGATCTTAAAGAACAAATACTCAAATCCGATAAATACACTAGCCAGAAGGTTATCGATGCTTATGTTAATGTTTTTCTTAGTAAACACAGGGACGAGATAGTTACAGCAAAAAGGACGTTAGAAAAAAATTGGGAGAAAGTGTGTACAAAAGTGTTTAGAGAATTATCGGTCTTGCTAAATTCGACTTGGAAAGGAATGGATGAGATACATTGCGAGATTGGAATAGCGCCCTTATACCCGCGTGACCTAAAAACACTGTCATTTGAAGTTTATTATAAAGACTATACCTTTAAATCGATGGCGGTTATTCTCCATGAAATTACGCATTTTTTATATTTCAAAAAATGGCGTGAAATATCTCCAAATGATAGCGACGAAACATTTGAAGCTCCTCACCCATATTGGCATCTTAGTGAGATACTAGCACCTGTTCTAAACAGCGAGGATGCTTTAGTAATGGCTATTCCTGACGCAGTAACACAGTCGTATGGTCTGTATACATCAACCCCGGTCAACGATGACGAAACAGCCCTCTCAATTCAAGGGTTTTTTGTACAGAAATATAAAAAATACAGGGCTAAAAATAAACCTATCGAAGAATACTTGCGATTTGCAAGATCCGCAATTATGGACATCTCGTCCCGCAAAAAACCTGGTTGTTAAAATGACTATGATCTTCCGAGTAGTTTTGGTGCGTATTGCATCATCGCTTCTCGGGGGATCTTATCAGCAAACAATCGCCGCCTCTTCCTCGGTGATGCCACAGACAGCATCTATCGCGAGAAGCTGGTGAAGCAGCTCGTCTGGCTGATCGGCTCTCGTCTCTTGAAAGGAGGAGATGAAGCTGTATTCCGCTTCTGTTAGAACATAGATGCCAGACACGGTCTGTATGACCCCGCCAAAACTTTCTGGTCTCATCTTCATGTCCGGATGACGAAAATAGATCATCCAGCTTTGGCTTTAAAGGCCAAATTCTGCCGGAAGGTTATTTAAAATAAACTCTTGAGGCCTCTCAACAAAGACAATTCTTTTTCCTAAAGCCTGTGCAAAACCGATTTCTAATAAAACTGAGGCACCAACATATCCTTCTGGATCACAAATTATCAAAGCGTCAGAATTAACAATCGAGTTTAAGTGGTAGCGTTCTAACTCTAAGGGAGTTAGGCTTTCTTCTCCGCTAAAAACAACAAATTCCTCTCCGGGATTTTTGGGCTTCACAAACCGCGGACTAAGAACTTTGACCCCCCTCCTTTCTAATTCTTTTTTAACCTTTAGAATATAATCCAAATGCTTTCTAAAACTGCCACTCAAAGTTACATATCTAAAGTCCTGTCTAGTAACGCCATTTATTAAATTAGAATCTGAAGGAATAATATTTCTGATTTTGTATTTCTCGCTTATTGCTTGGGCAATACCACAAAAAGCTCTTGCTCCATGCATCCATTTTGGATTATTCGGCATTAAATTCTCAAGTTCTTTTAAGGTTACTTTCTCGTAGATTTCTTTGTTTTTCTCTTTGTAATTTTCGATCGTGATTACTAGAGGATGATCTTCGTCTTTAAATAATTTATTTCCCTCAAGAAGATAACCTGATAACTTCATGTAAGTTAGTTCACCGCCTGTCAAAAAAGCAGTTTGTGGCTTGTTATCTAAAGAAGGGATTTTTGTTTTAACAAAACCAACAACTTCATCTAAATTTATTTTAGAGATTTTTTCATTGATTAGAGGAAACTTAGTTAAAACCGTGCCTACTCCAATATCTAAGTTCTTCCTCTCAATTGCTTCATCGCCGTACATTACCACCAATTCTGTAGATCCTCCCCCGATATTAATAAGCAAAATAGGGTCTTTTATATGACATTTTCCTATTAAAGCTTTTTCTAAATAAAAATTTTCTAGATCCTGAGAAATGATATTAAAATAAAGGCCAGTTCTTAGAAAAACTTCATCAACAAAAGCACTTTTCGTGGCTGGGACCAATTTTCTAAAAATTCCCGTAGCATAAAGTTTTATTAAAGATTCCTCGTTTTCTTCTTTAACCACATCCAGAAGTTCAAAAAGCTCTTTTTTTGCTTCCAGTGAGATACCGCCTTCTGGATCGAAATTCTCTTTAAAAGATATAGAGCGTTGCAATATCGAGTCTAATCTCTGACCTGCATATTTATAAACTTTAATTGTAGAAGAACCTATGTCAAAAAGAACTTTATCCATATTTATGCACCGCAACAACCACCTCCTTTCAGTTCAAAAACTAAACAAAACAATACCAGCGCTGACAGTAACATTAAGGCTTGCATTTTTCCATACATCGGCACCATAACGGCGAAATCGCAAAGTTCCAAGGTTCTGCGGTTTACACCTGAATCTTCGTTTCCAACAATAAAACACACTTTGGTAACCTTTTCAAGCATACTTTTTAGTCGCTCAACGAGCACAGACTCGTCAGTTAATTAGTTAATTCTATTGCTATTACCGTAAAACCCTGCTTCTTTATTTCCTTCAAGTAGTCTGTCGTGTCGTTATAGTAAACATAGGGAACCTTTTTTTCTGCGTTTCTAGAAACTTTAACAAGCTCCTTACCAAATGGCGGTTGTTTAGAAATCCCGCTTAACACGATACGACTTACGCCTGCAGACTCAGCGGTTCTAAAAAGATTGGCCACATTTCTAGCATATTGTATATTCTCCAAAACAAGAACTATCTCCTTGCCTCTACTAGGATAATTCTTAAAATACTTTTTTCACAGCCTTACCACGTAGTTGCCTCATAACAGCAATAATTATAACAAATTTGTTATATTATTACCTATTATAAAGCGACCAAACACAGAATATTTGCGAATTATGCAACATATGTTATAATACTATAGGTCTTGTGGGTTTTCCCGCATTACCTTGTCAAAAAATTCCTAAATGGTATATTGGAGCTAGAGGCTAAATGACCAGACAAGGAGCCAAAACATATAAAGACACAAAACATGTAAAATTCGGCGAGCACCTTATATTTGACGCCTATGGTTGCGACCCTAAAAAGCTAAACGACCCAAAGTTATGCGTAGAAGTGATGAAGGAAGTCTGCAAAATGGGGGAAATGCATGAGCTTTGCGAGCCGTTTATAATAAACGCTTCCAGTAACGAGGCTTTGGGCGGAAAAGACCCCGGTGGATATAGCGGGTTTTTGTTAATCCAGGAATCGCACATCAGCATCCATACTTTTGTCAAAAGAGGTTTTGTGACTGTTGATGTTTATTCGTGCAAATCCTTTCAGTCCGAGGGTGTGGTGGAATACCTTAAAAAAGCTTTTGGTAGCAGGGACGAGCAGGTTATAAAACTTGAGCGGGGGTTAAAGTATCCTGTCGATAATATCTATAAGTGAATACTCAAAAAAAACTCACTCAGCGGAACACCTCTAAAATTACTTCCTAACCGGCTAATAAAAAGAGCTTTTTGTTGTTTCCCGCCAACACCCCAAGCAAACCCTCCTTGACTACGCGTGGGATCATGTCGAGCTCTTGGATCCTATCCGCGCTAACCCACTCCACAAAATACTGCTCGTCGTTATTCATTCTGGCTTTCTCAGGACCACCTAATGCAATTTTGCCCCCAAGGTAGTCGCAAAGAAAATAAAAGGCTATCCGAGTTTTTGTATCCAGCAAAAATACCAGTTTTCCCACTTTTACATCGACATTAAATTCCTCTTTTATCTCACGCCGACAGGTTTCTTCCAGCGTTTCGCCCTCCTCCCAATGTCCTCCTGGCAGTGTATAAAAGACTTCGCCCCGGACGATTTGGCGCATTAACAGTATTTTACCGGCCTTAATAACAATCCCTCCAGCCCTAAAACCACGGGATCTATTTTCGAGAATAGTTGCTCCTTTGTCAGCTTGCGTAGTTATATTTTAAAAAGTCAGCAAATAAGTCCCTGTAAACATTAGCATTATAGCAAAAAGCTTTCTAATTACCACCGAGCTCTGGATATTTTCACTACTAAGTCTTGGAAAGAAGAGTGATAGAAAAATACCATAAGCCAAGACAAAAAACGGCTGGAAACCTTCCGCCACAAAATAAACTACAGAAATTGGCGCAAGCAGAGTGGCAAAATTTAGGGTAATTTTACCAATAATTACTATAGTTTCATTGACGGCATTTAGCGCGATAATCTTTGGTCCGTTAGTTTTTATGACATGCATAAACTGTCGCCGATAACTCGGTACAAGAAAAAGTATTAACGACGACAAAAAAATACCCAAATTTTCCCAAAACGAGGTTACCCAAAAGCTTTCTTCCAAAGCCACGAACTTAAATACCACGCCACTTATGGCTATAAACAAGCAGGAAAGACCTATTAGTAAAAGTGTCCCCAACCTTAACTTAAAACCCGTGCTGGATCTTTCTAGGGTAAGACCAACTGCTCCGGTCAAAATTAACAGGCACCCCAATAATTGAATAAAATCTAGACTTTCTCTCAAAATAAAATATCCTAAAATAAGCGTCAGAACGGAGGAAAGCTGAAACAATGGTGCCACAACAGAAGCGTCATCTTTTTCCAAAGCGTAAAGATAGGGCAAAACCCATGCCATATAAAAAGTCCCATTAAGCATAATTAAAAGGGCGTGGTTGAGAGAAATCCCAAATACCTGGGGGTTAAAAAGCAGAATCAGCAGAGCCACGGGCAGGCCCATTAACGCAGAAAATATGATTAGAGAGCCAATGCCCCTGCCCTGCGCCACTTTTTCTATTAAATACTTGTCAATATAATTTACAGCCGCGTTTAAAACCGGGGAGATGATGGTGAATAAAAACCAGGTCATTCAACAAGCTCCGCGCTTAGGCTTTGGCCTGCGCAAAGCTCCACAGCGCCCACTTTTCCCCTAATGTCGTCGCCTAGAGTCTCCACCGCCCTGGCGTTTTCTGGCGTGTCTGGATAAGTAACTTTTATTTTTTGACCCACCGTCAGTCCTTGTTCTTTGCGCAAATCCTGAATGGCCCGCACCAGCTCGCGCGCCCAACCCTCAGTTTTAAGATCATCGGTAATGTTGGTATCAAGTACGACGGATAACTCGGGCTTAGTTTGATCTTTGGCGTTAGCGGAATCGCCAGAGTCAGCCAAAACCCAGTCCACAGCCTTAACATTGACCTCGTCTTTTATTAACTGCTCATAATCCGGACTTAATTGGGCAACGCCGGAAACCGTAATTTTTCCCAACGGCTGCCTAACCGCAATGCCTTTTTCTGTCCGCGCCGACAGGGCTAAAGAGGCGACTTTTTTGGTTAGCTCCATGTCGCGTAAAATCTCCTCTGCGTCAGAGTGACTGTACGAGAAGTCCGTAAAAGGACTTAGGTGGACTGACTCCCAAACTAGAGAATCGTCAAACCGCTTTAGAGCTCTGTATATGGACTCAGTTAAAAACGGAATTATTGGCGCAACCGCGTTGGAAAACACAGTCAAAACTTTGTAGAGCGTAAGTAACGCGCCCTCATCCCCATTGGAAATTCTTTCCCGCGACCTTCTGATGTACCAACGGGACAAATCGTCCACAAAATCCTCCAAAACTCTGACGGCGGGAGGGGTGGTGTAGTCCTCAAGACTTTTTGCAATTTGCTTTACGGTTTGGTCCAGCCTTAATTTAATCCAAATGTCAAGTATGTTATCCGCAGAATCAGCTTTTGGGTCCGCCTTCCAGTTATTGGCGGTAGCGTAAGTCTCAAAAAACTTATAGCTGTTCCACAGCGGATTAAGCGTCCTTTGCAATTTATTTTTGATATCCTGCTCGTCAAAATTAGCGTTCTCACCCACCATAAGAGGCGATCCAAGCAAGTAAAGCCTCAGCGCATCCCCGCCGTATTTGTTTAGGACATCTTTAGGGTCGGCGTAATTACCATAGGTTTTGCTCATTTTTCTTCCATCGTTGCCCGCCAAAGTCCCTGTGCAAACCACATTCTTAAACGACTTAGTGCCAAAAAGGGCGGTGGACAAAACATGCATGACATAAAACCAAGCCCTTACCTGAGGAATATATTCGACAATGTAATCTCCCGGAAAGTTTAACTCAAACTTATCCTTATTCTCAAAAGGATAATGGATTTGGGCGTACGGCATTGAACCCGCTTCCATCCATGAATCCAAAACTTCAGGGCGACGCTTAAACAGCTTGCCGTTTTTTGTAAAGGTAATCTCGTCAATATGAGGCCGATGTAAATTTTCGACTTTCTTTCCTGATAAATCCTCCAATTCCTTAATAGAACCAATCACCACCCGCTCCCCGTCGTCGGACTCCCAAACCGGCATAGGCGTAGCCCAAAACCGTGTTCTAGAAATACACCAATCGGGAGCTTGCTCTATACCTAGCCTAAACCTACCTTCCTTAATATGAGCCGGAACCCAATTTATGTCCTTGTTATTCTCAATCAGTTGGCCTTTTAGGCTCGCGATGTCTATAAACCATGAATTCTGGGCTTTTTGAATCAAAAGTGTGTTGCATCTGTCGTGATAAGGTACTCTATGGACTATCTTGGAGTTCTCGTAAAGGAGGCCTCGTTGTTCCAGATCGGCGGTTATGACCGAATTTGCCTTGGCGTAAAACATACCCGTAAATGGGTTCTCGCCCGCGTCGCCGGGGACAAAACAGCCTTCACCATCAATCGTCATCATAATCTGCAAACCGTAATGTCTACCCATGCGTGTGTCTATGTCGCCAAAGCCCGGCGCGCTATGAACAACACCGGTGCCTTCCTCCATGTTAACCATACCCTCAAAATCGTAGACTTTAAATTCCTTATCGTTCGACTTGAAAAAACTGTATGGAGGTTCGTAAGCCAGACCCAGCAACTCGCGCCCCTTAAAGTCGTCCAAAACTTTAACTCTGGACCTACCTACCACAGCTTCCATGCGTTTTTTTGCGCAAATATAATGATCTCCTGAAACTTCGTCCTCAAGGATTACATAATCCTCGGCCGGGTCTACAACTAACGCCCTGTTGGACGGTATTGTCCAAGGAGTAGTTGTCCAAGCCAAAATGTATGCACTCTTAAACCTGCCTTCCGTAGAAATCTTAAACTTAACTGTAATAGCGGGGTCCTCGTAATCTTTGTAAGAATTATCCATGGCGATCTCAAAGTTTGAAACCGGAGTTCCGCAGGTCGTGCAGTAAAGCGAGGTACGGATACCCTCATAAATCAAGCCCTTCTCGTATAATTGCTTAAATGCCCAAATCACGCTTTCCATATAATTTCGGTCGGTTGTGCGATAAGCGTTCTCAAAGTCAACCCACCGACCAATTTTATCCACATACCAAGCCCACTCAGCCGAAACCTCAGAGGTGTATTTGTAGCACTCCTCCGTAAACTTTTCTAAACCAAATGTTTCTATATCGCGCCTATTTTTAATGCCGAGTCGAGCCTGTACCTTGTTCTCCACGGTAAGCCCATGAGCGTCCCAGCCCCACACCCTCTCTACGCGCTTGCCCCTCATAGTCCAATATCTAGGAATGACATCCTTGGCTATAGAACCAAGCAAGTGACCATAGTGTGGAAGACCGGAAATAAAAGGCGGACCGTCGTAGAAAACATAAGAATTGCTGGCGGGGTTTTTCTCCACGGATTTCTCAAATATCCTTTCCCTTTTCCAAAAGGCTAGAACCTCCTCTTCCATTTGCGGAACCGTCTTAGACATGTCAGGAATAATACCAAATTTGACGCTTGTTGGCACTACTGCTACATTTTAGCTATGCCTCAAGCCAATTTTGATAATCAACAATTTGTTTGCAACGACCCGAGGCACCAAGAGTTAGCGCAACAAATTTACAAACGGGGATTAGAACTCGTCGAGGAAAAAAAGCATGCGGAAAACTTGCTTTACAACATTTCTGAAGCTGTGTTAGCAGTAAATGGGGAATATAAACTTAGACTTGTCAATAAAACTGCGGAGGATCTGTTGCAAATTACAAGCCAACAAGCGGAAGGAAAGAACTTGGGAGACTTGCTAAAACTCACAAACGCAGATGGCGAGGAACTAACGCCTAAAGATTATTGCTTTAGACCAAACGGTGTTTCGTTGCAGAGCGTGGTTTTTAATTCGACTAAAGGCGTGAGGTATTTTAAGCTCCAGTCTACCAACATAAAAAACCCACAGGGTGAAGGCGAGTGTATTATCACGCTCACCGATATTACGCAAGAAAAAATGCTGGAAAAGTCCAAGGACGAATTTATCTCTATAACTAGCCACGAGCTCCGTACCCCAATGACAATAATAAAGAGTTACCTATGGATGCTAGGGAATCCAAAGTACGGCCAGCTAACGGAAAAACAGTTAGATTGCCTCGCCAAGGCGCAAGGTGGAGTGGAACGAATGCTAGACATGATTAACGACACCTTGAGCGCGTCGAGAATAGACCAAAACGCCCTACAGTTAAAAGTGGAAGAACTTGATATTAGAAGTACTCTGGAAGGCATTGTCCAAGATTTTAGCCTCAAGGCTAAGGAAAAAGGTTTGCAATTTTCTTGCGACATTGAAGAAAGTTGCCAATGTGTTTACGCGGATAGGGATAAGCTTCAGGAACTGCTTGTTAACCTGTTGGGGAACTCTATAAAATTTACCCCTTCTGGATGGATAAAGTTAACTGTGGAAAGAACAAAGGACGGATTTGTAAGATTCACCGTAAGAGATAGTGGAAAAGGCATTGATAAAGAAGACATTAAAAGACTATTCCATAAGTTTGGGCGGATAGATAATTCTTATCAAACAATAGCCGAATCTGGTGGCACGGGGTTGGGGTTGTACATCGTTAAGAATCTAGTTGAAAACATGGGAGGAGCTGTAGGTGTAGAAAGCGAAGGTCTGGATAAAGGTTCCACCTTTTGGTTTACATTGCCCGAAGAATATTACAAAGTGCCCCAAAATCTGCGAGAAAAGGCGCTTACAAGTCTGGCGCCGGTTTTGGAAGCTAGCGTAAGCACTATTTGCCCGGTTTAACAGAACACAATAACCCCAGTAATTCCCACATAACAGAGCCGAATTACGCAGAATAAACATGATAATTACTTCTACTATTACATAACTTTCTTAACAGAGTAACTAAAATTGGAGCATCATACGGTAACGGACACGAATTTATACTCATGTTATGCTTGTTACACTCAAGTTATCCAAATTTGCGCCGCAATCTGGGTTTGGTGAATACATAATCGGTTAACCAGAAAGCGGATTCGAGTTATTAGACGAATATACAAAAACCTCCCCGACGCTTAACGACGCGCGCCCCGTCTAAAACGGGGCGCGCCACTCAGCCTGCCGATTTACAACCGACAGACTTATTTATTCCTTACTTTACCGCATCCTTAAGACCTTTTCCTGCCTTGAAAGCGGGAGATTTGGTTGCCGGAATGTGCATGGGAGCGCCTGTTTGAGGATTTCTCCCTGTTCTGGCGGCCCTCTTTCTTACCTCAAAGGTTCCAAAACCGGTCCAAGTCACTTTCTCGCCCTTTGAAAGAGCTTTCTGAATAATTCCCTCTAACGCATCCAATGCCTTGGTGGCGTCCACTTTGGTAAGACCCGCCTTGTCAGCAAGCTGGTTTACAATCTCGAATTTCGACATATGTTACACCCCCTTTCAAAGGCCTAAACAAGCCTATCAAATCTAGTAATCTGCTTAGCTTTAGTATCTATCAACACACTTCTAAACCACGCTCGACCGTGTTCTTCCCACTCAAACTTCTGGGGCCTAGCCGTTAAATATCTATTCAATATAATTTGGGTCTTCACACCCAAAATAGATTCGGCCGACCCAGTCATACCCGCGTCGCTAACAAAATAAGTTCCCTTTGGTAAAATTTGCGGATCGGCCGTGGGTATGTGCGTATGAGACCCAATTACCGCTCCCACCCTTCCATCCACATAATTTGCAAAGGCTAGTTTTTCGCTTGAGGCCTCCGCGTGAAAGTCAACCAAAACAAAACTCCTCTTTGTGTCGACACCTTGTGAAGGCAAAAAGGAATCTAACAAGTAGTCAATCTTTTGGAAGGGGCTGTCGAAATTTTCATTCATAAAGGTTCTGCCCATAAGGTTTAGTAGGACTACGCTAGCCTCTTTTGTATTCGCAACGCCAAAGACTTTGCCCGGCGCGGGCGTAGGGTAATTTGCGGGACAAACCAGCGGTAAGCTCTCCAAGTCGTCCTCAAAATCCTCGTGCCAGAAGATATGATCCCCACCCGTAAAGTAATTCACACCAACGGACATCATCTCTTCAATCGTCTCTCTGGTCGCGCCTCGTCCCCCCGCCAAATTCTCGGCGTTACCAACAACGAGGTCAATACTATCACTAGAAAGCAGGGTTGGCAATACTTCCCTTACGGCTTTCCGCCCCAGCTTGGCGACTATCTCTCCGATGTACAATATTTTCATAAAGTGTTACTTAGTTCGACAGACAATATGGCGCTTGGATCTGGTCCCTGTCTCGCCAAGGCAGGGTGACCAACTCCTCATATCCTTTATCTATCTCACAATCTTCACTTTGCAGTCTCCGAAACCCTAACCTCCCTGATAACCGTCACCTTAACCACGCCGGGGTAACTCTGCTCCAGCTCAATTTTTTTGGCAATCTCACGGGCTAAAACCGCGGCGGTGGCGTCGTCAACCCGTTCTGGTTTTACGATAACCCGCACCTCTCTGCCCGCAGAAATAGCGTAGGCCTTTTCCACACCGTCAAAAGATGTGGCCGCTTCCTCCAAATCCGTCATGCGTTTTTTATAGGACTCGTAATCCTCGCTTCTTGCGCCGGGCCTTGCCCCGCTAATATGATCTGCCAAATTAACAATAGCTGACTCAATAGAAGTGAAGGGCTTGTCCCCATGATGCTCTGCCACACAGTTAACTACTTTTTCTGGTAGCTTGTACTTTTTTAGAAAGTCGACACCAATTTGGATATGCGTACCCTCTTCGTCAGAAATAACCTTTCCGATGTCGTGCAGCAAACACCCAAGCTTAACGGTCTCAACATCAGCTTTAATCTCTTGGGCTATAGAAACGCCAATTCGTGTCTCCTCAATAGTGTGTTCAATCATATTTTGTCCATAAGAAAAACGGAATTTGAATCTACCTAAAACGGCAACTACATCCCTGGGCAAATTGTATACACCCAATCTGTGGCAAAGATTTTCCCCCTCCTTAAACAAGATTTGATCCATATCTTTTTGAGTGGCCAAGACCAACTCTTCAATTCGAGCGGGCTGAATCCTGCCATCCGCAATGAGCTTCTCCAAAGCTATGCGAGCAATCTCCCGCCTAACAGGGTCAAAAGAAGATATCATAATATCTCCGGGCGAACTGTCCATGTCCAAATCCACACCACAAAGCTCCTCAAAAGTCCTGATGTTTCTGCCTTCTTTGCCGATAATGCGGCCCTTCATGTCCTCGTCGGGCAGCTTGACTTTGGAAACCGTATGCTCCACCACTAAATCCGTGGCACCTTTGCGCATAGCCGTGATCAAGATATCCTGAGCCATTTTGTCAGCCTCGCTTTTTAACTCCTCCTCTAACTCTCTTACTCGCTTACCCTTCTCCTGCCTAAGCTCTTTATCTATACTGGCAAGAAGCTGGTTTTTGGCTTCCTCCTTGGTCAATCCCGAAACACTCGTAAGCTTTTCCTGGGCCTCCAAAATAAGTTGTTCCAGCTTTTGCTTGTCCTGTTGAAGTTCTTCTTTTGTCTGGATTACTTTTTGAGATTTTTCCTCCAACTCTTTCTCCTTCTGATCAAGCTGATTCAGTTTATCTGCAACTTTCTTTTCTAAGGTAGTTACTTCGGCTCTAATTTTAGCCGACTCCGACTCTGCCAGGCTCTTTATTTTGATAGCTTCATCTTTTGCTTCTAGTACAATCTCTCTGGCCTTAGCTTTGGCTTGCTCGATGTATTTTTGGATCTGCTCCTGAGCTACCCCCTGACCTGGGTTTTTTTGCGAATGAGGACCGAGTGAGTCTTGATATCCCAATGGTTCAGATTGAATTTGCCGACCGGGCTGGCCAGATTGATCGGATGGCCTAGCTTGATTGGAAACAGCCGTCTGGTCCTGCGATGCATCCTGCAAAACTTGCTTAGCGTCCCGCGCCTTGTCCGCTAGACCCCCATCCCGCTTAATATCTTGGGTCTTTTCCGATTGACCAAGTTTTGGCCCCTTGTTATCAGACTTTTCCTGTGCAATGGTTTTGCTTTTCTTGACCAACGCATAAGCAAGAATTCCCGTAAGCACAGAAAGGGCCGCGACTGACAACACCAATAGTGTATCCATATATCCTCCTTAAACCTGTGAATTTCATAAGCGAATCTGATTTTACGGGCGTTTCAGCAAATAGTCAACCGCCTTGAGGGCAATATCATAAGAAAACCCCCTCCCAATAAGGTATTTTGTCATGACCTCACGCATATTCCGACTGCCAAAAAATTTGGGCTTCAGGCTCGCTACGGGAGGAGGCGTGTCTGAAACCCCCACTTTAAACTTACGAACCAGAGCCCTATTGGCGGCATTTAGCTCTTCCGCTTGCGAGACAACCTTCTCCAAATATGATCTTGCGTCGCTTTTGCTAATTCCCTTTTCCATAAGTTTGGCCATAATGGCCCGTTTGCCCCAAATGCTTTTGCCCTTAGTTTTTGACTCAATAAGCGCCCTGGCAAATTCCTCGTCATTAAACATTTTGTTCTGGTCAAGATAGTCCAAAATTCTTTGGGTTACTACATTAGCTTCGTCCTGAGTTAAACTGTCCTCCGACTTCAAGTATCTACCAAGCCTGTCAATTAGCTCCTTCCGTGTTCTAGGCCTGTAAGAAAGGTAGCGTACTACCTTGCTTAGTACTTTCTGGTATATCTCATCGCGCATGTTTAGCAAGACCCACCTTAGACTTAACCTAGATCATCTGCCAAATAACACTCCCATTTCCTTATTCTGCAACCCACAAGATAAACAATGCCCGCTTTAAATGCCAACCCCCGCCGACTACTCCTCTTCGTCGGACCCACTAGAAAACTTCTGGGTTGCAAAATCTTCCTCGTCTTTATCGTCCTGCCCCAAAGATAAAAACTCCTCCGATTTATCCTTGGAAAAGTCGCGGATCTTCTTCTCCAACTCGTCGGCCAGTTTTTTATTTTCCCTTAGGTACGCTCTTGCGGACTCTTTACCCTGGCCCAATTTCTCACCGTTATATTCATACCAAGAACCTGACTTCTTAATCAAACCAAACTCGGAACCAACATCCAACAAACTACCCTCCTTGCTAATGCCTTGGGCAAACATAATATCAAATTCCGCCACTCTGAATGGCGGGGCGACTTTGTTCTTTCTAACCGTCACTCTGCACCTTATACCTGTGGTCTGGCCTTCGCCTTTAATGTCTTCAATCTTTCTTATTTCCAACCTAACGCTGGCGTAAAACCTCAACGCTCGACCGCCAGGGGTTGTTTCTGGATTCCCAAACATAACGCCAAGCTTCGTCCTTAATTGATTGGTAAAAACCAAAGTACAATTAGATCTGCTCACCGCGCCAGAAAGCCGTCGTAGAGCTTGGCTCATAAGCCTAGCCTGTAAGGCCATAAAACTATCGCCAATATCACCCTCAATCTCCGCTTTGGGCACTAGCGCCGCCACACTGTCCACCACAATCAGATCCACCGCATTGCTTCTTATCAGGGTGTCGGCAATCTCCAGGGCCTGCTCACCCGTATCAGGTTGGGAAACCAACAAATCTTTGATGTTTACGCCTGTTTTCTCTGCGTAGATCGGATCAAAAGCGTGCTCAGCGTCTATTAAAGCCGCGGTTCCACCCAATCTTTGTGTTTCCGCTATGATGTGCTGGCACAAAGTGGTCTTGCCAGAAGATTCCGGACCGTAAATCTCTATAATTCTACCCCTTGGAAGTCCCCCAATGCCCAAAGCCAAATCAAGGGCAATTGACCCGGTAGGAATAGTCGCGATTTTCTCCTGAACCTTGTCGCCTAGCTTCATAATCGACCCGTCGCCATAAGACTTTTTAATCTGGTCAAGCGCCGATTGCAAAGCCTGTGCCTTACCGTTTTTTTCTCCCTTGTCGGACCTTTCAGCTTTCTCAGCTTTTTGCGCCATATTTCCTCCTTCTGCAGTGAAACTTTCTTTATAGCGACTCTATTTGAGGCAGGTGGTTTTGTCAACAAGTCGTCTCTAGTTTAACCAGAATTTGTCTCTAGAACAGATTTAATTCTAGACTGTGTTAACTGCTTACCCAATAATTCCAAAACATCAAAAAGCGGCGGGGTGGCAGTTTGACCTGTAACTGCAAGGCGCAAGGTCATAAACACTTCTTTAGTGGAATGCCCGCTCGCGCTACAAAACTCATATGAGACGATGTCCAGATTTTCTTTTGTCCACGAGCTTTCCGCGACATCGGCAAATTTATTGGTCAAACCAACTAGTATGTTTTTCCAATCCTCTCCAGCCTGACTAGAAAATGCCTTTATATCAACCTTAGGCTCGGCGTAAAAATAGCCAACCAGAGCTTTAAATTCAGAAAGTGTCTTCATTCGGTCCTTTACCAATGCCAAGACTTTCTCCGCACGCCTCCTATCGGCTAATTCCAAATTCAGATCTACACCCCACTTCTCCGCCCAAGCGGAAATTTTATCTAATAAAATCGGATTGCTAGTATTTCTAATATACCATCCATTCATCCATAATAATTTTGCCCTATCAAAAGAAACTAAATCCGTTTTCTGAATCCGTTCTAAAGAAAAATCTTTAATGAACTCCTGCATATTGTACATTTCCTTGTCTGTCCCAGGATTCCATCCCAAAAACATCAAAAAATTATTGAGCGCTTCCGGTAAATAACCTTCCCTTAAAAATTCATAGGCAAACGCAGATCCACGCCGTTTTGACATTTTTCTGTTTTCATCAACTTCCTTCAGGTTAGGAAGATGGGCGTACACTGGGAGCTCCCAACCAAAGGCCCTGTACAAAAGGACATGTTTAGGCGTGGAAGGCAGCCAATCCACACCTCTGAAAACATGGGTTACCTCCATTAAATGATCATCCACGACAACGGCCAAGTGGTAGGTGGGAAACCCGTCCGATTTTAGCAAAACTTGATCATCCAAGTCGTCCGACGGAAACTCCAAATCCCCCAGTACCTCGTCTTTAAACTTTATTGTCTCCCCAGGCAAAACATTTAACCTCACAACATAAGGAACATTTCTAGCAAGATTTTCCTTTATCTCATCCGGAGTCAAACCTAGACAATGCTTATCGTATTTAGTGGTGGGAAGATGGGCCTCTTGCTGTCGCTTTCTCAATCCATCCAATCGCTCCTTTGAACAAAAGCAGTAGTAAGCATAACCCTTTTCCACAAGCTCGAGGGCATATTTTTTATACACATCTAATCTTTGCGACTGCACATAAGGACCGTGGGAACCCCCCACCCTGACTCCCTCATCCCAAGACAAGCCGTAGTCCATAATCGTATCCATTATTCTGTCTTCCGCGCCGGGAACATATCTGCCTCTATCTGTGTCTTCTATTCTTAAAAGAAAGGTTCCTGATTTTTGCCTCGCGTAAGCGTAATTGTATAAAACCGTCCGCATTTGCCCTATGTGGAAATCACCTGTTGGGCTTGGCGCAATCCTAGTCTTTACTATTTTACCCTTATCTTCCATGTCGACATTTTACACCAAGTATTAATATGAAGTTACAACGCAGAACTTGCATTACATCAAACAAAGTGAGGTATAATGAACCCGTGAACCTAGTGCAAACCGCCGCATTATTCAAGAGAACCCTTTTTATCGTTTTTAGTGTTTTTAGTCTCTATATAGCCTTTTTAATTTTAAGAGCCCCGGTTAGAAAGTTGATCTACAGCATTAATCCGCCAAAAGACCTACCCACAACACTATTTGGCAAAATCGATGCGCCGGAGTTTCAGTACAAAAAGATAACAAACTCCGATCCTCAGTACATCTTGAACACTAAAAACGGTCGGCTACCGACAGATTTCCCCAACAAAATGCCGGTTTTCAGGCTCCGCCAACCACTATTCTCCTACGAAGCCGGGAAAAACGCTCAAAGAACAGGCGCGGCCCTAGGCTACTACGACGACAGCTTCATAAGTCAAACAACCGACCCGGTTTATTCCTGGATAGACCCCATCTTTAATGGTAGGCTTGATATCAACACAAAAACGAGGGAAATCAAACACAACTTACCGCTATTTGGCAAAAGCGAGTACTACCTTACAGGCCGGTTAACAAAGGAAACTGCCACGGATCAAGCCCGCAACATGCTAATTTCCGTAGGGCGTTTTGGCGATATGTATTACTCCGGAACCTCCAAGGCATATTTGGGTAAATATGTGGGCGGGGAGATCCATCAGGTTAACTTTGATTATGAAACTCAAATTGTTCGAGTGGATTTTTTTAGAGGATTCAAAAGCTTCCCTATTGTAGGTCCCGACCCTTACAAAGGCTTGCTTCATGTTTGGGTAGGTACGCCAAAGGACAATAAATATAAACAACTGGTTTTCCCTAAAGTTGAGGCGTATCAGTGGGAGCTTGTCGATAAAGAAAAGGATCAAAACGCCACCTACCCAATTATCCCTATCTCCATGGCTTGGGGGGAGGTTAGCAAAAACAAAGGGATTATAGCTGGAATTATGCCTAAAGACGGCAACCCCTTTGAACCGTATGTGCCTATAAGAGTTGACAAGATACTAATTAATAACATCTATTTAGCCTATTACGACACTCCAAAGCTTCAAAAGTACCTCCAACCAATATATGTGTTTGAAGGCAACTATACGACCGTGGGCGGAGGCGCGGGTCAAATCACAGTCTACTACCCCGCTATCTCCGGCGATTAGATCGGGCCGGTTGAAGGCGAATCTACAAACCAAGCAAAATAAGAACCCCAAGTCTCGCTCAGTTTCCCCACCGGAAAGACATTAAAACCCAGTCTAGAGACTGTTTCACATCGGCAAAACGGTCACGCGACCCCATGACCACAATTATTAAATCAGTTTTGCCTTTGACATATTCGTAAATCAACACCTCGCCGGCGCCGGTGGTAGTACCCGTTTTTATGCCTACACTTTCTGGAAGTTCCGTCAGCAACTTGTTGGTGTTTGACAGTTTTTTGCTGTACTTTCCGTCCAAATCCCGCAATTCAAACTCTTTTAGCCTCACTACTTCTTTAATAAAGTCGTTTTTGACCGCAAACATGCCCAATTTTGCCAAATCCTCCGCGGAAGCCAAGTTTTCCCCATCCGCGTCATCAAGTCCAATAGGGTTAGTAAATTTGGTGTTGGTTAAACCTGCCTCGGTAGCGATTTGATTCATAAGTCCGATAAAATCCGCGTACGAAACCTTGCCGATGGACAAGACGCATCCCGCATCCCCGGCGGAATAAACCAACAGAGCCTTTAATAAATCGCCCACATAAAATTTTTGTCCCTGAACTAACCCAACTTTGGTGCCGTCCACCTGCGCGCAAAATTGGGGAATTGTGATCTCCTCATCTAGCTTGTAAATTTTTAGCGAGGCCAGCGCGGTGGCCAGTTTTGCGGTTGAAGCCGGCGGCAAGGGCAAATTGGCGTCTTTAGAGCTTAAAACGGTGTTTGTAGGAACATCTATTATAATGTGCGACTTGGCGGAGATCGCGGGAAAAGGAATGTCAGACGCTCGGACGGGCGGTTTTGGTTTGATGGCTTCTAAATACTCCGCATAAATTCGGTCGGACTCTTGCTCAAGTTTTTGAAAATAATCGTTGGGAAGGGTTTTGTACCAAATAAATACTTTTATGTCCTGCTGTGCTCGTTTATATAGTTGTTCGATTGATAATCGCTTTAGCGCCAGTGCGTAACCGATTACCAGAACCACAGCGATTTTTAGCAACACATCAAAAGCTTTGGATTCTAAAAACGCCAGAGTTTTTGCCCCCAAAAGCAAAACTGCTATTAATAATTTCCTAGTGATGCCGACAGTCATGCGCTAGGGGTTATTTTAACATTACGACAGAAACAAAGTTGTTATAAATCCGTTAAACTTATGGCGTCAGACGCCTTACATCCCTTGGAAGAAAAGTTGCGTCTTTTACGCTTTCCAGGTCTAAAAGCTTCATAACAATTCTTGCCGGACCTATCCCCGCGCCCCCATGAGGCGGACATCCATATTTAAAGAAGCTAAAGTATCTCTCTAGAGGCTCCGTAGGCACACCCTTTTCAATAGCCTGCTTCTTTAATATATCCGGCCTGTGTTCACGCTGAGCGCCGGTTGTAATCTCCAAACCCTTATAAATTAAGTCAAAACTTTTTGTCACCGTTGGATCGTTATCGGGTCGCATGTGATAAAAAGCCCTCACTTTGGCCCCGTATTCCGTCACAAAAACAAAATCGCTACCTGTTTTCTCCTTTACAATCCTCCCAATCTCGCGTTCCTCCTCTGGAGAAAAGTCGCCTTCTTTCTCGCTTGTTATACCGTACCGTCGCAACTTTTCTTTGGCCTGTCTCATCGTCATCCTAGGAAAGGGGATCTCCGGGATTTGTAAGTCTGGAAGTACCTCTTTTTTAAGTTCTTTAAAGCCCTCAACCAACATTTTTTCTTCCTCGCGCATAACATCTTCGTGCGACTCTATAAAGGAAATCTCAAAATCCCAACCAGTAAACTCCGTCATGTGACGCGTGGTAAAAGAGGGTTCCGCTCGATAAACGGGTCCGACCATAAAAACCTTCTCAAACCCCGCGCTTTGAGCCAATTGCTTGTAAAATTGAGGCGATTGAGCCAAATAGGCGTTGCGGTCAAAATACTTCACCTCAAAAACTTCCGCGCCACCCTCGCTGGCAGCGCTCATAATCGACGGGGTGTATATCTGAATATAACCTGCTTCGTTTATGTATTTTCTAAACCCCCGCTCTAAAGCCGTCCAAACCTTAAAAATGTTCAGCTTCTCAGGCTTTCTAAGGTCAATCCACCTGTAATCAAAACGCAAGTTTGCATCCACCTCGTTACCGCCTTTTTCCTCCACCACGGGTATCGGCAAAGCCTCCGCCACCGACAAAATTTCTAGCGACTTAATTTCCACCTCAAACCCTTTTGGCGCCTGCTTTTGCTCCTTAACAAACCCAAAAATTTCCACTACCGACTCCAAAGATAGCTCTCCCGCCTGACTAAACACCTCCCCCGACTGCTTCATCACCACACACTGAACCGTCCCGGTAACATCCCGCAACACCAAAAACTTAATACCGCCCTGGTCGCGCCGAGCCTGCACAAACCCATTAATTTTTACCTCTTGGCCAATTTTTTCCTTTAAATCTCTAATATATGTCCTTTGCATAACTGCCTTTCTGCGGACTTTTCCGCGTCGGTCTGTGTACTAAAAAGCCCTCACAAAACCGCCAAAATTGGTTTGACAATTTCATGAGGGCGTTTTACCGCGTTGCCACCTCACTTTGCTTGAATGTTACCACTCAAACCTCCGCGTCCCCTCAACTATCGTCGATTGGACTTAAGCCGTAACGGGCTTTCCCGTGAAGTTCTACTTGTCTCTGGCCAACCCTTGATGGCTTAAGAATCCTGGCGATCTGGATAACCCACCAACTTCAGGCAACCATAAGACTTTCTTCCCCATCCTCTCCGGCGTTTGCCGGATCTTTACAATTAAAAAGATTGTATCACGATGAAAAATTTTTAGCCACAAATTCAATGTCCTTAATGACTAATTCGGAATAGAGCTGGCCGTTGTAGGGTTTTAGCGACGCGGTGTAAGCAATGTCGATTTTATCACCAAGGTTGAAACCCGGTATTCCCAAGTTCTTTGCATCAAACAAAATTGCCTTATGGTAGGTTTTTCCGTCAAAAAGTTTTAGCGACAAATGGGAAGTATATTTGCCGACAAAGTCTGACCCCGCCACCCCCACATTTCTGGAGACAAACACCGGCTCCGGGTTGCCAATCCCATAGGGTTTTAGCAGGTCAATTTGTCTTAATAAGTCGGCATTTATCTGCTCAAGCGGAATTTCTAAGTCAATAGAAAGCTGCGGCTCCAACACCTCGTCGGGAATGACTTCATGGGCCAAGGCGCGCAAACCAGCAAGTAAATCGTCCAAACCCTGCAAGCCAACAGAAAAACCCGCCGCCATGGGATGTCCGCCTAAACTTATAAACCGATCTTGAAACCGGCGCAAAAAGTCAATAATATTTACCCCCGCCACCGATCTAACCGAACCCTTTGCCATCTCCCCGTTAATACTAATAGCAATTGTTGGCTTGTAATACTTTTGCGCCAACTTGCCCGCCACCAACCCAATAACGCCCTCATGAAACTGCTCAGATTTAACAACAATCAGCTTGCGCGACTCGGACTCCGTGTACAAACCGTCCGCAAAGTCGTACATTTTTTGCGTAACTCCCTGCCGTTCCAAATTTATCGCGTTTAGCTTTTGGGCGACTTTTTCCGCTTTGCCCGGATCTTCTTCCAACAGTAGTTTTAGTGATTCATGGGCAGAATCCAGTCGACCGGAGGCGTTTAGCCGTGGACCAATGATGTAGCCCAAATCGTTAGTAGTGAGTTCGCCATTTGACCGCCCGGCAACTTCCACAAGCTTTTTTATCCCTAGAGGAGGTTTGGCGTTTAGCACAGCCAGCGCTTTTTTCACGAGCGCACGATTAAAACCTCTTAGAGGGATTAAGTCCGTAACGGTAGCAATTCCCGCCAAACTGGCCAGTTGCTCGTCCTTAAGGCCCAAAGCGAGCGACAGCATAAGCGATACACCAGCGCCAGATACACCGTCGTTCCAAAGCAAAACATCCGCATTAGGCTCGCGCCCGGCTTTTTGGTGATGGTCCGTAATCAAGACCCTATAGCCCAAATCGCGCGCTAAGTCTAAAACCTCGTCTGTCGCCGTAATCCCACAGTCAACCGTAATAATTAGACCTTTCTCTTCTGTAACTTTAAATTTTTTATCGGGCTTTTGGGTCTTCTGTACCAAAGGAAACCGCTCGTCAACGAGATGATCGATTTCGTTTACCGACTCGATAGAAAGCCCGTAACCGTGGTCAAACCTATTGGGAATAAACCAAACCACTTGGGGATAATTTAGAGTTTTGGTTAATGTTTTATACAAAATGGCCGTGGCGCAGATGCCGTCCGCGTCGTAATCGCCATGGATAATTATAGGCAAGCGCTTTTGGACGGCGGATAAAATTTCTTGGCGGGCGATTTTGAGCGACTCCTTAAACGCTATCGGCAAAGCCTTAACATAGTGCCCTATCCCCGGTGGATTTAAAAACTCCTCCTTCTCATTCTCCCCAATCCCCCTATTCTCAAGCAAAAGATCAATAATGGTTTCAAAATCCGCCTTTTCTAAATCACTGTCCTTTAAAACTTTCTTCACCACCCACTTTTTCACGCACCAAGTTTAACACAACACATCTGACATCAGGTAATATCTATTTAGCGTACTAAATACCGATTCTCCGAAACCACAAATTCTAACACCGATCCAAATGACACAAATTGACATATTTACACTGATTGCTGTTTTTGATAAATGTAACTCATGAGGAAACAAACAAAGGGTTCAAGAAAGCCAAGAAACTTTATAGTAGTAACCCAAGATGGTAAAAATCTAAAAGTTTTAAACTCTAAAGGTTTTAAGCCTAAGGTTTTCTAACACGGCGGCCTAGAAAGTCCTCCCAAATAACCAAAATAGGCGTGGCGTTAAAGATGGATGAATAAGTTCCGGAGACTACCCCGATAAGCAACGCCAAAACAAAGTACTTTATAGTCGCGCCACCAAAAATCAAAAGCGCGGTTAGCGTAATAGCTACCGTGGCTGATGTGGCAATGGATCTGCGCAAAGTCTCCAAAATAGAAAAGTTTGCAACCCACTCAAAGCTTTTGTTTTTAAATTTTGGTAAGTTTTCGCGGATGCGATCAAAAACTACAATCGTGTCATGAACTGAAAAACCAATAATAGTAAGCAAAGCGGTGATGAACATGGGGTCCACCTCCACATTTTCAAAGTGTCCAAGAATAGAAAAAATGCCTGTAACAACGAGAACATCGTGAATCATGGCTAGAATGGCGCTCACACCAAACCTAAAGCCGGAGTAAGGTTTGGGCACATTTCTAAAGGCGTATGCAATGTAAAACACAATTCCCAAACAGGCTACACCAAGGGCCAAAAAACTCTTTTTTGCTGTCTCCGCGCCTATAGAAGATCCTACAGTTTCAAAGGATATCTGGACTATTTTATCCGACGGCTGCCCCTCAGATTCCTTCTGTGAAGTCGCGCTAACTCCCAAAGCAACCTTGATCTCTTCATTCTCTTTGGAGGTTATAGGTTTTGTTTTTATTGTTACTGTTTTTCCATCCCCATCCGTTAAAATCTGAATGACCTTGATGTCCTTGTTGTCCAACACCTGCTGAATTAACTTTATATCCCAAGCCTCATCCACACGACTAAACTTGAGAACCGATCCGCCGGTAAAATCAATAGAGGTTTTTAGACCGAAAAGACCTAATGAAATAAGCCCGGGAAAAATTAACAAGGCGGAGATGGCCAAATACCAGTATTTGTATTTAATAATATTCTTGAACCTCGGTGTTATGTGTTCCCCGGAATCGTATTTAGCCAAAGGTGCTTGATTCGACCCATCTACTAACGGCAATTGTCGATCGACTTTTCCGGCATCGCCAGATAACCGCTTTTGCTCCAAATATTTTTTGTGATTCTTCTTACCCATGACTTAAAATCTCCCTAAAGTCCTTATTACTGTTCTCACAATAAAGAGATTAGTAAATAGCGAAACCGCAACCCCTATAGCCAAAGTCAAAGCGAAACCCCGCACCATACCGGAACCAAAATAAAATAAAACACCGGCTGTAATAAGCGACGAGATATTAGAATCCCTAATAGAGCTCCATGACCGCTCAAAACCAAGCTTTAGAGCCACGCCTCTAGGTTTACCCCACCTAATTTCCTCCCCAATCCGCTCAAAAGCCAAAATACTAGCATCCACAGCCATACCAATAGTCAAAATGAATCCGGCTATGCCCGGCAGAGTTAAAGTAACCGGGATAAGTTTAAATATTGCTACAACCACTGCTGTATAAAGTAAAAGCCCAAAGTCGGCTATCAGACCTAACTCTCCATACAAGATGATCATAAAGATCATTACAATACCAAGCCCAATAGCCCCGGCTTTTAGACTTTTTTGGACAGATTCGACTCCCAAAGTTGCGTCTATATTTTTTTGCTCCAAGATTTCAATTGGCACAGGAAGCGCGCCCGCCCGAATTTGCAGACTCAACGCTCTGGCGCTTTTAATATCAAAATCGCCAGTTATCACAGGGTCGTCCTTCAACCCCTCAGCTAAACTTTCATTAATGACGGGGGTCGAAATCGGAACATCGTCTAAAAACAAGCCTACCGGTCTACCAACATTTTCTTTAACTAAATCAGAAAATTTTCTTCTACCATCAGGAGAAAACTTCAAACGAACTTTAGGTTTGGTCTTATCTTCTAAACTTATCCCTTGAGAAAAATCTATATCAGCTCCAACAAGATCAGCGCCTGTAATTCCAGTATCTTGCCAAAGGGAAGGGTTCACAAAATACTCAATAATCTTATCATCCGTCCACTCAAGTTCTTTGGGAAGTGTTTTAAACCTTAATTGAGCGGTTTGACCTATGGCATTCACGGCTGACTGGACATCATCTATGCCGGGTATTTCAACTTCTATCCTATATTCGTCCCCCATCTTTACAGTAACAATTTTTGGTTCGGCTACGCCCAAGTAATCAACACGCCTAGAAATTATCTCCCTTGATGATTCCAAAGCTTTATCCCTGTCCGCCTCCGCAAGTTTTGACATGTCAGCTTTAAGAGTCAACTTGACTCCTCCTTGCAAGTCCAAACCGCGCTTGATATCCCGCAAGTCCAAAACAAATCGACCATCAAATAAGTCAATAAAGTATCCTCCCACAGTCGTGTCAATACCCAAAGCGGAAATTTTAATTGGAACAGCAGGCAAAGCAAACAAAACCGCCAACACAAACAAACCCAAAATAGCTATCAACTTAAGATAATCCTTTTTCATAACAATAGGTTTATGGACAAACACCCGCCCTAATCACTGCAACGAGCAAAACGCTTCCTCATCTCCAACAAGCATAATTCTACTCTGAAGTAGCAACCTTATCACAAATTGATCGTTTTTGCGTTTAGCATAGTTAAACTCGTCTTCACCCATTATCGCGTAATTAATCTCTTGCCCACGGAGCTCCTGTTCCTTTTTGACCATATCCTCCAAAGCGTCCACATTCACCTTACCCACCACAAAAAGATCCACGTCCAGCGGCGAAGATTTCCGCCTTCTACCCGCAAAAGCCTTGGATAAAACAGCAAACTTAATATCGCCCAAGTTTTTAACTCCGGCTATAACGTTTGCCCCTAAACCAAAGCTCTTTGCAACTAAACCCAAAAGCTCGGAATACCACACACAGTGAGTGTTCAGAGTGTAATAAACGCGGTTTCCACTCTTGCGACTAAATAAAAGCCCCACAGACTCCAAATTGCTAAGCTCACGTCTGACAGCATTGATCTCCGTACCAACCTCGCGCACCAAACCTCTGATGTGAAACTGCTCACCGGGTCGCGTAAGCATAACGCGCAAAATTCTTAACCTTACCCCGCTGACTAGAAGTTTTTCTAGCATACATCTTTTCGCCCGAGCAGTAAGGCGCTCCAAATTAACGCCACCTCAAGGAGGCCACTTATTGGCCCTCCAACGGACTCTGTTGGACCGTCTGGGCCGAGCTAAACTTTAAATTTTCAGGACTGCGGTCGGGGATAATGGCCACCCAAAACTTCCCCCGATTAAATTTTACCTCTTGACCATTCAGATCAAAAAACTTTGTTCTGGCGTCACGGCCGGCTTTGCTCCAAGTCACTTCAACAACTCTGCCATCCAAAAAAACATAGCCCTTGCCGCTGCCAACCAAAGCGTAATCTAACCTATTCTTCTCGTCTCCGGGAATTTTTGTCTCTGTAGCAAACTGCACTATCAAATTAGAAACCGCGATTTGTTTTCCCGTAACCTCGTCTTTATGCGGAATTTCCTTGCCGTCTTCACCAAAACCCATAAACCTTAAGTAAGTGTTGGACGACTTATCGTACTGCCACACGGCAGAAAAATCGCCTTGATACCAAAAGTCGTACGAAATTTTATCCGCTTGAGGCATAGTCCCGTAATTCCCCGTGTCATCCTTAAACTGCCAAATGTAAAAGTTATCCGACTTGCCGGTCCATCCCAGCTCCAGTCCCTTCTTTACTAGTTCCTTAGCGTTCGCGTAAAGCGTATGCTCCACCGCAACATTACGCGGATTTTCCCGCCAAGTGGGCGCGTTTCCCCGTTGCAAACTCCGCACCGGCCAGCTGTTTATCGCCTCTAACGCCTGCGGGGAAAAACCGTGGTGCATGTACATAGCGTCACCCGTTTCCTTGGCTAGAACCAGATAGTACTCGCGCGCGCTTCTGATCGGGCCGACTTTCTCTGGAAGAACCGACTGATAAAACGCCAAAAATCTTGTAATACCGCCTTCTGCCACCATTTCATAAGTCAGCTCCGCGTCCACCAAACCTGCCTGTGGCCGCGCGTCCGGATGATTGTTAATCATTACCCCAAGAGGTCTAATATCCCTCCAATCCGCCGACTCCTCCTCCGTGTACATCACACCCGTAAGCGGGTTCATAATTGACATAACGACTTCTCTTGGCTTAGCGCCCCCATCTCCCACATCTTTAAACACGGAAGTCCGCTTATCCCACAAATTCTTAACTCTAAAGTGCGACAAAGCAAAAAACGCCCCTACCAGCAAGAGTCCCACCGCCAGACCAGCCAAGATATACTTTTTGTCCAGCGTGGAACCGGCTTCTAGCTCCCGAGGATTGATAAAATGGGATCCCTCAACATTAGTTCGATCGACAGCCTGGTTTTGTGTATTCACCAAATCGGGGGACTCTATACCGGAGTAATTCTTGTTTTCTTTCTCCATGCCCATTATTATATATTGGGTACAAAATTTGTCTAGACTCTATCTCTCGTGTAGAATCATTCATTGACTAGAAAATACCGAATTCTTGTATTTTGCAGATTACAACCTCAACTCAGCGTCGATAAATTCGTCCAACTCGCCATCCAAAACCTTTTCCGGATTAGTAGATTCCAGACCCGTGCGCAAGTCCTTAACAAGCTTGTATGGATGTAAAATGTAATTACGGATTTGATTCCCCCAACCGGGCACTTTATAGTCGCCCTTGAGCCTACGCTCCTCTTTTTTTACTTCTTCCAACTGCAACGCGTAAAGTTTGGACTTTAAAACCTGAAGCGCTTTTTCCCGATTTCTGCCTTGGTATCTTTCCGTTTGATTTTCCACCACAATTCCCGTGGGTTTATGCCTTAATCTAACGGCAGTTGAAACTTTGTTGACATTTTGCCCACCATGTCCGCCCGCTCTAAAAAACTCCCATTCTAGATCGTCCTCCTTAATCTCAATGTCCGCTATAGAATCGTCCACCAACGGAATGACTTCCACCAAGGCAAATGAGGTTTGGCGCAAGTCGTTAGCGTTAAAAGGCGACTGCCGAACCAGCCGATGCACTCCGGACTCATTTTTTAAGAAGCCAAACGCATACTTGTCCATTACTTCAATACTTATTGATTTATAACCCGCCTCGTCTCCGGGCGTCATGGAAAGAATCTCGTGATCCCATTTTTTAGCGTCAAAAAAGCGCGTGTACATGCGGTAGAGCATTTCCGTCCAGTCCATAGCCTCCGTGCCACCCTGCCCCGCGTGAATGGAAAGAATCGCGCCGCTTTTGTCGTATGGACGACTTAAATAGGTTTTTTTCTCCAATTCCCATAAGGCCTTTTCAAAGTCCTGTGAGTTTTCTTCCTGCGCGACAAGCTCCAACAGCTCAAAGTCCTCAACCTCTTTTTGTAAATCGGCAAGCTCTTTGGAGAGCCTCTGTCCCTCTTCCCAATTTTGCCACACCGCGTCGTCCTGCATTTTTTCCTTTAGCGCAGAGATTTGGTCCTTTTTTGCCTCAATATTAAGTTTGTTTTTCAGCTCAACAAGGCGGGCTTTCAGTTCTTCCATGGGCTAAATTTAGCAGAAAATGGAGTTTGAGTCATTTTTGGGGAACCAAAGACGCTTAAAGAAGACTACATAAGGCTAGCAAATAACAGAGGGACAAAAAAGAAACCCTTGCGGATTTCCTTTTTAGCTCTTTGGGAGCTCACAACCTGATAAATCTGATGCCGGGTTACCAAAAGATATCAAATCAACCAAGATCGCTCGATATTAGCGGTGTGTATTTGAAAAAATCCGAACCGATTTTATTAACGGGCTCGGCGGGCGGAATTCCACCCGAACCTCCCTTCCGCCCACCTCGCCCAAAAGCGGAAGCGAAAAGGACAATTTCAAGTTTTTCGCAGGCGTTAGCCCGCAATGAAAATTATAACCGATTTTACTCTTTGGCGGCAAATAATTTACTTTATTGTAAAACTATTTGAATAAACAGTTTGGAAATCTGAAAGCATATATTGGTCATCGCTAGATATTTCAAAACCATAAATAAAAGTAAGTCTATACTGGCCACTTTCAATGTATTCAACAGTTCTTGATTCAGCGGGACTAGTTGTTTCAAAAGGACAAATTTTTTGATTCCATTGACTAGACAAGTTAGACCCTGATTTTAATTCGACTGGTGGCATTCTTTCATATAGGGCTATATAACAAGTTTCACCGACATTTTTTTCTGTTAATTGGAAACCACCACCATTTTCATAACTAGGGTTTATCCACTTACCATCTTTAAAATACTCAATACTCCAAAATCTATCGCCACCACTGTAATATAAAATAGATATATCCAACTTATTATTCACGACAATTTTTATAATTTCTCCTTTATTATATTCTGTCTTGTCAGTTGAAATTATTACGCCAGATTTATTTGAGTTATCAGATATTGGAGGAGTAATCTGTTCTGGCCTAGAAGCGTTAACTATTGTTATACCAACCCCTACAATTATAATGCCTGATAAAATTGCGATAATAAGTTTTTTATTTCTCGTCATATTTTCATTTTACTTTAATAATTCTTCAATTGAAACGCCCAATGCTTTGGCAATTTTTGCCATTGTTTGAACACTTGGACGATTAACCGCTCCACTTTCGACTTTCATAAGGGTAGTGTATTTAATATCTGCCTTCTTGGCTAAATCGTCTTGGGTTAAGCCAAATTTTGCCCTTATTCTTTTTATGTTTTCGCTAATAACTTTTCCACTTGTCATACTAATAAAGTTTTGGTAGCATAATAGTAAATGATAATTTTACATCTATTATCATATTACCAAAAAATATGAAATCAATCGAGAAAAAGAAAAGCCCGCTTCTGGCATCCCGCAGGGCGGGACAAAGACAAAAAATTCAATTTTGCGCTTAAAATCGGCCGGCGAGACCTCGCAGGAGGGGGCGAGCCAGCCTCAACATTTACCAACTGGCGAAGGGCGAGGGACTCGAACCCCACTTCCTAAAGAGCCAACAACTTATTAGGTTGTGGCAACACCTAGTTGCTGCACCTTCCCCAGTAGATACTTCTTATCAAAGAATACGAAAATAACAAGATAGAATATTCTAGTTTCAATAGAGAAGTTTGCACTAATAGAATGGATCTTTCTCTATTGCAACGACTAGACCTTTGGCTAATTGCCCGTCGATTATTTGGCGCACAAAAATGGGTTTTGACAGGGCCTGCGTAACCATGACAATATATTTCTGCTTGGACTTAAAATTACACGAGCCCGTTGTTTCACAGAAAAATCTGACAAAGACACACGGACCTTTACCGGACTTCTAATATTAGCGATGACGACCTCGTTACCTCGATATGAAAACAGGTTCCTGTGAAGCTAGAGGTCAAGATCTTGTAAAAACACAGCTTGCAAAGTAAAGCCCAAAACAGGTGGACCGGGGACCGTTGCCGGTTTGGTAACCGGGTTGGACTTGCCATTCCAGCTATGTGGGTTCGATTCTCATACGGTCCACCAATTTTAGCCTTGACTTTTTAGTATCAGGTTTAAAACTACTCTCGGCAAGTCCGTTTAACGGTTCAAAGTAGTTGGAAGCAGGAAAGCTCGCGCACGCGGGCTTTTTTTGTTGCACTTAGAGCCGTTTATTGGCTAAAAACCTCCGTCCCAAGCTCTATGTAGTCGCCCGGAACAATTTCTTTTGCCAAAATCTTAATTGCCAAATAACCTCTCCAATCAAATCAATTTTGACAATCATCGTCACTCGCTTTCATTAGTTCCTGATGCCAACCGTTCCAACCACAGCGTCTCTGCTCTCTTACGCCTGTGGTATTCAGAAAATCTCCTATATTGCTCATCACCCATATACTTAACCATCAAAGCCATCATATACTGGAACCTGCTTTCGGAAGCCACCCTCAAATAGGATGGCGCGAGCATAAATAACATGAAGGTTTCGCAAAAATCTTCACGGTAACCCTTTCCCAAACCCTTTTCTCTAGACTCTTTGACATATGGAGTAACTGCCGAAGGATCGCCTTTAACAACCTCTATCCATTGGCGCATATCCTCAAAATCAATACCAGCGTGTATTCCATGAGCCATTTCGTGCAACAAAGTTTGAAACACCTCTAAACGCGCGTTTTGTTCATTGTGAACGATGGAATCCGCAGAAAATCGGTTAAAAAAATTTCCTAGGTATAATCTTACCAAAGTTTTCTTGACCCCTCCATCCTCATCAAAAAGTACTATGCAATCGCCCTTAACGCCGTTAGCTATAGTAAAACCTTTTTGCGGACCGATAATTCTAACTGTTGTGTTGGGCAAAAAACATACTGGTACCGTTTTTGTTATTAGATCCTTTATCTCCTGGATTGTAACAATAGATCTCACTTCTTCGGCTTCAAAACCCTCAAAATTTACACCATTTACGGTTTCCTCAAGAGGCAATAGATGTTTAAGTTTCAAAATTTCTATAACCTGAGGATCATCCTCGGGAAAACGCGCCGTTGTCAAAAATTCTTGCTGAAGCCGATCGACATATCTTTCTATAGCATCCAGATAGTTTGGATCTAGGTTATACTTTTGAAACGATGAAAAAGCAAAATCACGGTACCCAGTTTCAAACTGTAGTGATATATTCATTTGTGGCAGTATCCCCTCACCGTCATGTAGTCCTACCAGAGAATCTCGAAAAATACCTTTCAAGCGATTAAATTCTTCAATCAGACCAAGATGAACACTAATACGATCTTTTATTTTTACTATACGCTCGGGATCCGTAGCTTTGGGACTTTTATTTAAAGATGGTTGTAAATTCTGATTGGTTCTCAGAAAACCACGGCTATCCCACGCTAAAGCATTCTCATACAACCGATTGGCCATTCGTTCGAGCTCATCATAGCTAAGATTGTCCAACTCACCATCTTTGTACAAGCCCAAAACAGCCCTTATGTATGCAGTGGAGGCAACGGCATTCAGAAACCTATCCCTATTATACAGAGTAGCCTCGCCGGGTAATTGGCTTCTATCCTTAGAATTATGGTAATAATCAATTAAAGCATCCCAATCGAAACGACGCGAAATATCACATGCTAGACCAACCATCCGTCCAATTAATTCTGGCTTATATTTTTCTTCGAGAGTAACTATTTCTCCTAAAATCCCCAGGCCTTCTCGATAAGTATCTAAGACTAGGCTTTCATCGACCCCTGAACAAAAACGATCGGCATCCTCAAAAGAAAATTTGCCACTATAACAACCTTTCAGCAACTCAATCAACTGGACTGATCTGTCGGGAGGTATCTGACCAAATAATTTCTCCATATCCAGCGCCAGTGCTTCTTTCCTCAATCTAGCCTCCTGAATTTCGTCAAACTTAAACGGGTTTTCTTTATGTAACTCCTGAAGAGATTCACTTGCACAGATAGGTGCTGTTGTCGTCATAATAAATTTATGGGTCCGAGGTAATAATAACCATCACTAGGATAGATTAAAAACCTCCGTCCCAAGCTCTATGTAGTCGCCCGGAACTATTTCTTTTGCCAAGATCTTAATTGCCAAATAATTCATAACGCTTTCTTCTATCACCCGCGCCATGGGCCGGGCGCCCCATTCCGGGTTGTAACCTCGTTTGAGAAGCTCGTCCAACAACTCCGGTTTAAAAGCGAGCTTGATACCTTTTTCGTCCGCCATTTTTCTTACCCCGCCCAACATAATGTCGGCAATTTTCCTGACAGAATCAAGTGAAAGCGGTTTGTACACAATAATCCCGTTAAACCGGTTTAAAAACTCCGGCGCAAACTTCTCCCGCACATCACGCATGGCCACCTCCTTCATTTCTTCAAAACTGCCATTTCTCCCAAACACTTCTTGAATAGACCTTGTACCCACATTGCTTGTGGCAATAATGATTGTGTTGGTAAAATCCACTGTGATACCAGAAGAGTCTGTCAGCCTCCCGTCGTCCAATACCTGCAAAAACGCGAGTAAAATGTTTTGATGGGCTTTTTCGATCTCGTCCAGTAAAATGAGAGCAAAGGGCCGATTTCTGACCGCTTCCGTTAGCACACCTTTAGCAGATCCGTTAGGCGCGCCAATTAGCCTGTCGATACTATCAACCTGCTGATACTCGCTCATATCCAGGCGAATCATCAGCTTTTCATCCCCAAAATAGCATCGCGCCAAGGTTTTTGCAGTCTCTGTTTTGCCCACGCCCGTAGTCCCCACAAACAAAAAGCTGGCTATAGGTTTTTTATCGTTTCTGATGCCCGCGCGCGCCCGCTTGAGAGCCGAGCCTACCATGTTTATGGCGTCGTCCTGGCCGATGACCCGCTTTTTCATCTCCGCCTCTATATTCAGTAGCTTTTGCGACTCATCTGAAGACACTGCCGACACCGGAATGTGCGTAATCTCCGAAAGCACTTGTAAAACAAGTTCGACATTGACAAGCCTGGTGGATTTGGCTATCTGAGAAACGCACCTGTTTAAAATTTCCACAGCTTTATCCGGAAACACCCGCTCACGAATTAGCTTGTCTCCCATTTCTACAATTTTGGTAAGAGCGACATATGATATTTTGACTTTAAATTGTTGCTCCAGTATTTCCGCCTTGACTTTAATAATTTCTAGAGTTTCCTCTTTGGACGACGGGGGAATTTCTACAATCTGGAACAGCTGGGAAAACGAGCCGTTAGGTTCAATATACTTGCGATAATTTTCTATATTCGTGGCGCCTATAAACTGGAGTCGTCCATCCGCCAGATAATTGGTAAGAACGGTGTAAGCAGAGCTGGTCTTAGTATCCTCCGCGACAGAACCGGCAATAAGTGTGTGAATGTCGTCCACAAAAATAATTACATCCCCGGCGCCAAGCGCGTCCTCTACCGCCTTTTTAAGTTTGTCGGCCACATCGCCGGAGCTCTTTGTGCCGGCCAGAACCTTGCCAACCTCCAAACTCACAATGCGTTTAAATTTTAGCTGGTCAAACTCTGTACCCCTGATAACGCTCCAAGCAATACCCTTGACAATGCCTGTTTTACCTGAACCCGGCGCGCCCACAATCAGGACATTTCTATTGGATCCACCAAGCAGATCCGCCACCCGTTTAATCTCGTCCTTACGCCAATAGGTTTTTTCCACCAAACCTTTTTTCACTAGCTGGGTAAAATCCGTGGATACCGCGTCCAAATCGGGCGTCGCTCTGCCCGTAAGCCCTTTGCCTATACCCCCCATCACTGGCAGTTTGTAATAATCCTGCCAAACATGCGCCTGTTCCCGCTCGTCCCGCTGTTCTATCAACCACTTTGCGCAACCCTCAAAGTCGCTAAATACCAAATTATATTTTGCTAAAAAGCGTTCCAAATTTGGCAAACCGGCTAACACGGCCAAAAACAATTGCTCCGGCTCAACAAACAGATTTTCAAACTTACCGCAAAAGTTTTTGGCTTCTGCTTCCCATTGTTGGGTATGTTTTACGCAATCTTCATACGAGTAAATTTTGGCCAACTCGACGGGAAAGTCTGTAGCGCTTAACTCCAACCGCGTAAAAAATTCCTTAAGGTCAGTCGATAAGATAAAATCCCGCAACTCCAAATTTCCCCTGATCTTAATATTTTGGATGACATCGGCAACCGCGGGCCGAGGTTCCCCCGCCTTGGCCGGTTTACTTTTTGTGTAGTTCCACCAAAAAGCAAACAATATCAGAACACCCAAAACCCCCCATAACTTGAACTCATAAAAAACCAAAACCAATCCTAAATACCAAAGCAATGGGGAAAGAACCACCAAAATCCCCAGCAATGCCAGCGCCATCAAACCGTAGAAAATGGCCAACAACCTAAACACTAAGCCGATGACCCTTCCAGCTTTGGTGTAATCACCATAAAGGGGGGTTAGAATCAACCTTAGATGCAGGGTAAACGAAGTTTCGTAATTAGCCAATGCCAGCAATCTTCTGCCCACCGTAAAGAGTCTTCTTGGAATGCCTAAAAAAACAAAGTCGATAAAACGCGTTAAGTGTTGGGGACGGACAGGAAAAACCATGCTTTAAGAATACCAAAAATTTCCTATGTATCACACCTAGCTGAAAGAGAAGCAAACAAAAAATTAATTGAAACATTGCCAACAGTACCCCCGGCAGAGGAAGTACGCCAACTACCCTACCAACTATGTTTTGTGGTTTAACCAAACTCTTGTCCTCATATTCGTTAGAGTCACCTTTAGTCACAAAACCGCCGTCGCGCGCCCCTATCACACGATGCGCGGTAACGCGCTTGTTTAGAGCGTCGTTATACACGAGCACAGTTCCCACAACAACCTCATTCCTGCCGATGCTTTTGGAGACTACAAGGGACTTAGTGGGAATAACAGGCTCCATAGAACCTGTAATTACATAGAACACCCTAACATTCGCTGAAATCGCGTAATAGACCACGCATGGCAGTACCAAAATGGTGGGTAGAATTTTTATGGCAAACTTGCGCATACGATAAAACAGAGGAAACTAATTGCGACAAAGCGGGCAGGACCGGACAAGCAAACTGACGACTTTGCAAACCGGCGTATTTGGGCAGTTAAAACTTACGCTTTGTTCCCGCTAAATCCCAACCGAATCAAACATAAAGTCAAAAGTTCCTACCGCCCCCATCTTCGAATTGGAAATATTACCCGCGGAAAATCTCATGATTAAACCCTTAGTGGCTCCTGCCTGAAGCTGACCAAAATTAAACCCTGTGCTCTTCCAAGAAGTAAACACCTTTTTCCCATAAGAAATACCCTGCTCCCCTTCGTCTACCACTCCGTCGGCGTCAATATCATCCCATTCGTAAGGCTCCATATAGAGAAGTTCCCTTATGTTAGACGGATCGTTAGATGTTAAGTAATCCATATTGGAGGTTAGGGTCACAGGCTGTGTACCGTTGTTATAGATCTTGATCAAATAATCGGAGAACCATTGAGGGGAGATGTTATCGTAGGAAGGCGCCGGTTTTGTATCCACAAGATTTGACGCATCTGTGCCACCAGCCAAGTCGTTCAGCAGTTTTAAATCCGCGCTACCTACGCTAAATCTAGAACCCGCGAACTTAGATTGATCAGTAAAGGACGCATATGCTACACCCGCGAATCCAACGGCCAACACCAGCAAAGAACCAAGTCCAATTGTAGATTTTCTAATTGTCATAATTCTTCACCTCCTTTCATATTGAACTAACACTTGTGAATGCAATATAATTAATCCTAACAGCTGTGACAACATCTTGACATCTAGTTTTAATAGAATTTCCTGTCCAGAAAGGTAAATATGCGTGTTTGCGACCAGTTAAAAAGGTTAAGATGTAGTCTAAATTTGTCACAGGAACGCTTTGGCAGTAAAGTCGGCATTTCCGGAAAAAGCGTTTCAGCGTATGAGACTGGTAGGTCCATGCCCACAGTTAAGTTACTTTCCCAGATAGCTAACACCTATAATGTAAGTTTTGCGGAAATCTCTAATTCTGATAGAACATGCCTTCACCAAAGAATTCAAGAATTAGAAAAATCTTTCACACTGTTAAAACATGAATTAGAGAACATCCTATCGACAGAAGCCCTCGTGGAGAATCGGAAAGAAAGTCAAAGCGATTAATCAATGGCGACAGTTTTGCGCAAGGAATTATAAATATCTGTACCACAGAACGGAATCCAGATTCGGTTACCCGCTCTTATCGTTTTGAATATTGAGGAGACTTCCTGGCCTTGCGCAAAAACGGCTTCTTCCTTTCCACCATACGAGGATCCCTCGTCAGCAAGCCCTGCTTTCTAAATGTGGGGCGCAAATCCGGCGTTTGCTTGCACAGCGCCTTTGCCAAGGCCAAACTAACAGCCTCAACCTGACCCGTTTTACCCGACCCAAAAACCTTTATTTGAGCTCCGTACGATTGCTCAGGCTTGGAAATTCCAGCAACAAAAAAGGGTTTTAACCACTTAATTCTATCTTTCTCCCTAGTAAAATGTTCATGGATGGGCTTTTTGTTGACCTCCAGCTTTCCTTTGCCCGGCGTAAGAAAGACAGACGCGACGGCCGTTTTTCTTCTGCCCGTGGCAACAATCACACCCTGGAGCTTCTTAACAGATTCCCCACTAGCGCTGACCATCACTTGCCCTCCGCCTTTCCAAAATTTGCCTTATGCCTGTGATTCTCATCCCTATAAATGTACAAACCCGCCATTTTTTTCTTCTGTAAACGATTTTTGGGCAACATGCCCTTTACAGCCCTAGCAATCACCTTTGTGGAATCTTTTTCTAAAGCGTCCTTTAAAACTTGGGAACGCAAACCTTTTGGAAACCCGGTGTGCCAAAAGTACCTCTTTGTCTCAAATTTGGAACCCGTAACAGAGATCTTGTCAGAATTTATTATAACAACCTTATTTTGGGCATACTGATTAGGTGAAAAACGCGCGGTTCCCTTGCCATTTAACACATTCGCTACCTTGGTCGCTAACCTACCCAAAACCTGATCTTTAGCGTCAAACAGATACCATTTGGGCGTGATCCGCTTAATTGTGTCGAATTTAGTTTTCTGCATCAACAACCTCCCTCTTAACTTCTCGAGTCACTTTCTCTTTCTTTACCTTCAGCTTAGTATCCTTACTTGCACTCGTTTCCCTGTTAACTACGGTCTCTTTTTTTGCGATAGATCCTTTTCTCCTTCCAGTTGATTGTTCTACTAACTCGATCCTCGCCATTTGAGCGTTATCGCCCAAGCGACCTCCCAACTTTAAGATACGAGTGTAACCCCCGGGCCTGGTTTTAAACCTTGGCGCCACTTCGGAAATTAGTTTTTTGGCTACCCAATCATCCGACAAAATTTGTTTAACTCTCTTGACGGCATTAAATGAGGGGTCTTTTGCAACTGTAATCAGTTTCTCGGCAAAAGGCCTCACAAGCTTTGCTTTTTGTAAAGTCGTGGTTACCGAACCCCTGTCAAACAACTGCTTGGCCTGATTCTTCATCAGAGCTTTAAACTCCCCACTCGCTCTTTTAAGTCTCTTGGACGCAACCCGATGTCTCATTTATCTATAGCCCTCCCTTTTTAAAACCTCCTTGATCTCATCTACAGACTTTTGGCCAAGATTTTTGATGTCCGCAATTTGCTCGTCCGACATTTTGGCAAGCTCGGCAACCGTCTTCAGCCCGGCTTTCTTAAGAGCATTTAACGCCCTATTAGAAACACCCAGTTCTTCTATTGTTTTAACCTTACCGCTATCAACTACCTTCTCCTGATCCTCTAAAGTCTCCTGCTTACCACCTCGCGACACGGCTGTGAAAAAGTTTGTCAATATTCTTGCAGAGTCGGAGATCGCCTCCCATGGAGTCATCGTGCCGTCTGTTTTGACTGTTAGAGTGAGCTTATCTAGATCTACCCTCTTACCAAACCTAGCCGGCTCTACATTATAATTGACGCTGACTACAGGCGAGTATAGGGCATCCAGCAAAATAACTCCGACCTTGGAAGTTTCCCGCTCCTCCACAGGCGAATAACCCACACCCGGCTCCGCCACCACCTCGGCCTCAAATTTTGATTTGGAATCGGCTAAAGTAGCAATAACCTGCTCTTTGTTAACAACCTCTGCTTCGGATGAAAACTCAATATCCCCCGCAGTAACGACACCGGGACCCTTCTTGCTGACGGATCCAATGACCGGATTCTCTCCATGTATCTTCACCCGAACTTGCTTCAAATTCAATGTTATTTCCACAACATCCTCCTTTACGCCCGGGAGAGTGGAAAACTGGTGCACCACTCCAACAATCTTAACTTGCGTCAAGGCAGCGCCCTTAAGGGATGTGTACAGCACCCTACGCAGGGTGTTACCGAGAGTATTGCCAAATCCGGATGGCAGGGGTTCAAAAGTATAAACCCCGGTTATACCATCATCCGAAATTTTACTAATTTTTAAATCGTCCGCTGTCAGCATATTCCTCCTTATCTGGAATAAAATTCAACTATCATTTGTACATCAAAATCTTTTGGCAAATCGTCCGCCTCTGGCAACCTATCAATCTTTATTGATTTCTCTTTAAGATCTGCGGAGAGCCACTCCGGCAAGACAAACCCTTCTCTGGGGGAAAGCTTACCAAAGTCCACAGGTTTTATAACATCTCCCGATCTCAATTGGACTGAAGGAATATTACACGGCTTCCCGTTAATTGTAAAAAAATTACGCCTGATATACTGTCTGGCCTGTGACCGGGAGGTAGCAAAACCGGAGCGATAGACCATATTGTCAAACCGCAATTCCAAAAGTCTTAAAAGCTCCTCGCCTGTGACACCCTTTTTCTTCATAGCCCTGCGCACATAGTTAACAAACTGGCTTTCCAATATGCCGTAAATCCTTTTGGCTTTCTGTTTTTCTCTTAGCTGCATACCGTAGTTAGAAAGCCTTTTTCTAGAAGTTCCATGCTGACCGGGCGCCTGTTGGCGTCTGTTAAAGGCGCACTTCTCACTTTCACACCGTACACCTTTAAGGTAGAGCTTTACGCCCTCCCGACGACATAACCTGCATTTTGGACCTGTGTATCTAGACATGTGTGCCCTACACCTTTCTCTTATTCTTTGGCCTGCAGCCGTTATGAGGCACAGGAGTAATGTCAGAAATTGCCGTAACCCGCATACCGGCAGTCTTTAGAGCCTTTATACCCGCCACTCTGCCAGCGCCAGCCCCCTTAACATACACAGCTACCTCCCTGAGTCCGGCCTCATAGGCCTTCTTAGCCGTTTCCTCCACCGCCCTTGTTGCCGCATACGGTGTTGGCTTCCTCGACCCTTTAAAACCAACCGCGCCGGCGCTACCGCAGAACAGCGTGTTACCGTCAGAGTCGGTAAAAGTGACAATGGTATTATTAAAACCCGCCACTATGTAGGCCCTGCCACTCTGAGGTATGATTTTTTTCTTTGCCTTCCTTGCCATATGTTATGTCTTAGCTGCCGGCTTCTTCTTTATCCCCCCCACTGTCTTCTTCTTACCTTTTCTGGTGCGTGCGTTGGTTCTGGTCCTCTGACCCCTGACAGGTAAACCCTTTTTGTGCCGGTCCCCCCTATAACTCTTTATTTCTTGCAAACGCCTAACATTTTGACCAACTATCCTCCTAAGCTCTCCCTCCACCGGTATATTTAACTCTGCGATAGCCGTTCTAATCTTGGCTAAGTCAGCCTCCGTCAAATCAGAAACCCTAGTATCGGGATTCATTTGAGCGTACGCAATAATTTCCTTAGACTTTGTAGGTCCAATGCCATATACATAACAAAGACCTGCTTCTAACCTTTTGCTATTAGGAATGTCGACTCCAGCAACCCTAGCCATTTAACCTTGCCTTTGCTTGTGTTTAGGGTTTCTTTTACATACCACCCTAATAACGCCACCGCGCTTTAAAACTTTGCAATCCCGACAAATTTTTTTAACTGACGCTCTAACTTTCATGTTTTTATGCTATGACCGGCTAAAGCCGGTAAGAAATCCTTCCCCTGGTCAAATCGTGCGGAGAAAACTCCATTTTGACCTTGTCGCCCGGAAGTATTCTTATGTGAAACTTGCGGGTTTTGCCCGAAAGTACCGCCAAAACCAAAGACCCATCTTGTAACTCTACGCGAAAAAGCCCGCCCTGAAGAGCTTCTTTGACTATTCCGTCCTTGGTGACCAGGTCTTTACTCATGCAACCGCAAGATTCTACCAGACTTGTTAGGTTAAAACAAGAGCTCCTTGCCTTGTTACCGCCACGCTTTTTTCAAAAAGTCCCGCTAGACTACCATCTTTTGTCTCCAAAGTCCAGCCGTCTTTATCTAGTTTAACTTCTGGTCGACCTTTTTGGTAAATAACCTCGATGGCCAAAGTCATACCCTCGACCAGTTTGTAACCTTTTCCAGGCCTTCCAAAACACTCCACATACGGGTCCTCATGAATATCCCTACCCACACCGTGCCCAGCTAGATCCCTAGAAACCGTATATCCCGCTCTCTCAATAGTGGATTGAATGGCGTAGGAAATATCCCCAATTTTATTTCCTACAACACAAGCCTCAATAGCTAACTCCAGCGCCCGTCTTCCCGTCGCCAAAAATTTGGTCTCTTTTTGACTTTCTACTTCAAACGACTCGGAAACATCGGTATTTAGACCTTTATAAAAAACACCCAAATCCACGCTAACAATGTCGCCCGCCTGCATTTTGTAGTCACTTGGCAGGCCATGAACAACCCCCGAATTAATATTGATGCAAGTCGCCGTGGGAAAACCTTCAAAACCTTTAAAACACGGAATTCCGCCCGACCTTATGATCACTTCTTCGGCAATATGGTTCAGCTCCATAGTAGTCATACCAACTTTTGCTTGCCTCACCGCCTCGTCCACAGCTTTTCTGGCAATTCTACCTCCCTCTAACATAAGTTTGATTTCTTCTGGGGTTTTTAGCGTAACCATCGGCTTAGAATACCAAACCGCGCATGGTCCTACAATTTGAGCTTGGCCATCAAATCCGCAAAAATCTCGCCCGGCAGGGGCTCGGCGTTAATATGGACAGTCTTGCCCTGCTTGTCAAAATAATCAACAACCTCCTGGGTTTGGGTGTAATAAATTTCCAACCGCTTTTTGACCGCTTCCTCCGTGTCGTCCTCCCGCTGAATCAACTTACCGCGACACTTTGCGAGCTCTTCCTTGGGCAAAGTGTAGATGTTATAGGTTTTTCCGTCAGCGTCACAAATACGGCGGCCGCTAATTCTCTTTATGGATGTCTCGCGCGATAGTTCAAACACGATAACAAAATCAAATCCGGGATCAAAAGCTCGCAGATTATCCATGCTCCTCGCCCAACCATCAAAAATCACTCCTCTGCTATACTTTTCTTTGGCCAGTTCCTCCTTTAGCAGGGCCACTACGATTTCTTCCGCCACCAACACCCCGTTTTTTGTGTCCTCCTGGACTTTTTGGTAATACTTGGACGACGGACCAACCGACCTCAACATTTCCCCCACGGACAATAACGGAATACCCATTCGCTCGCTGAGCATCTGACCTATTGTTCCTTTCCCGCACCCCTGCGGTCCGAGCAACAGTATCTTCATATACTTAATTTTAACTGAATGAGAATGGGGATACAAACCTTATTAAAATTGGGCTCGGTTTTTTAGAATAAAAAAAGGAAAACTACTCAAAGAGTCTTACAAACGGGTCAACGGGGATCGCCCTGTAGTGAGTCATAACAAAATCAGCGACTCTTCTTCTGACATCGGGGTCTTCGCGTTCTCCCCAAATCACTGCAAATGGTGAACCAAAACCTGTAATGCCCCGTACAAGAACCCCGTAATGACAACTTTCTTCAATATCCCGCGAATCAGAGTTGCGGTATGACACAACACCAGACATCATCTCTCTGTACCAAGCCTTCTCTCGTATTCGACTAATTACATTCTGTAGAGCTTCCCGATGAGCCCCGTATCCAGAAGATGTGGAGAAAACACCTGTATAGAGATTAAAAGCAAAACCTGAATTTTCTTGACCCCTGCTTGGTGAAAGTACCTTAATACCCCCCCCATCTATAACCTCCCAACCCAGCCTGCGATAAATTGCCCTAACAACATCCCTTCTTTCCTCGTCTTTAAGTAGGCGAAATCTTTCGATTTCGGTAACTAATTCTTTGTCAGCTTCAGATTCCGAAATTGGAGGTTTCTGAGAGTCAGGTTTGCCGTAGTGCTGCATATCATCATAACGGGTTTCAACAGGATTCATACCCATCCTCAAAGCCTGTGTCACGAGTGCGGTATTTGGATCTATTGGAATAGAGCGATCTGAATTTTCATGAACTTCACTCCCAATGCCAGTAAGTAAAGAAACTGTTTGAGCAAGTTCATCGACATCTCTAACTCCAAAATAATTTATCGGCGGCTTCCAAGATTTAAGTGTGTCTATTAATAATCTAAAAGACTGAGCACCGGTTAAATCTACAACATCGTGTTTCCGCAAATAGGCGGGGTCTAACCGGTCTGCACCCGGAAAACTTTGTATGTATACAGGGCAATTGCCAGCAAGAACTCTAATCTTAGCAAGTTCTTGTGTTAGCATCTCTTTGTCGTAACGGTGCTCTACAATCAAGCAGGAAACAAAACCGGCTTTGATAAGGGTTGAAAGACGCGCGGTATCTTCCTCGCTTTCCTCGAATACGCTTGGTAAATATAATGGTTTGATATTATAATCCTCGCTAAGTACCCCTACGAGGGAATCTTCCGCACCCCCAAAACCACCAACAAAAATAACTGCTGGTTGAGGAACACGATCAATTTCTAAAGATGGAACCTGCTCATTTTTCATCCTGTTTAACCTGTGTGTCCTTTCATAAAGGTATTGAGTAAGGTATCATTACCGAGCTAAATATTCAAACCTAAATCGGCCATATGGCCACGCATTTGTTTTTCTACCTTTTTATCCACTTCCTTCATGGTGTCGTTTATCAAGTCTCGCAGAGCTTTGTTATCCTCCCCGTTAATTTCCAACTTTTCCACCCGCTTGTCGCCCCTAATAAGAATTTTTATGCCTGACTTTTCCGCTTCCACATAAATTCTCTCCAGCTCTTTTTTTATTTCCGCTTGGGCTTTCCTTAAATTGTTTAGATCTTTTAGTTTGTCAAACATAGATTGCTTAGCTCCTTTCAGTCGCCCGGAATGACGACTACTAATTTAAAAAGTTCTCATAGCTTTTTGTCGCCTTGATAGATTTTATCTGACGAATAGTCTCCAACACAACCGAAACTACAATTAACAGTCCGCTTCCGCCGATGGCTAAATTCCCAAAACCAAAAAAGCTACCTGCAAGGTTGGGCAATATAGCAATAAAACCCAAAAACAACGCGCCACCTAAAGTTATGCGATTAATTATTGCGCGCAGATAATCGGTGGTATTTTTACCGGGTCTCACCCCCGGAATAAACCCACCTCGTTTTTTAATGTCGTCCGAAATTTTTGCCGGATCAAACTGAAACGAGGTATAAAAATAGGTAAAACCCACCACTAGCAAAAAATAAAGGACATTGTAAGCAAAAGATGTATGAGAAAAATTGTACTGAAAAAAGTTGCCTATAGATACCAAAAGCTGATTGCCGGAGGCGGATAGAGGCGTCGCCACAAGCTCCGGAAGCATTACTACGGAAACGGCAAAGATGATAGGAATAACACCCGCCTGGTTTACTTTAATAGGCAGAGAGGATGTCACTCCCGCGGGGTTTTTTTGACTGTAACTCTCGCGCCTACCGTACTCCACCGGGATATTCCGCACCGCCTCGTTAACTAGCACCACTCCATAAATAACTAGGCCTACACCCGCTAGAAATACCAGAGATCTAAGGAAAGTTTCCGCGTTCAATGTCAGGTAAAACTGGGATAGGCCCGCAGGCAGGCGCTCCACAATTCCCACAAAAATTAACATGGAAATACCGTTTCCAATTCCTTTTTCCGTCAACAAGTCGCCCAACCAAACTAACAACATAGAGCCTCCCGTGAGTGTTAACGTGAAAACAACTAAATTAAATGCCGATAGAGGCATAATAACCTGCTGCTTCATCAGCAAAAAATACATACCGTATGATTGCAGTAGGGAGATGGGGATTGTGAGGATCTTAGTATATTGATTTATTTTTTCCCGACCAAATTCACCCTCTTTGGAGAGTTCCTCCAGCTTGGGGATAACCACGGTGAATATTTGCATAATGATTGACGCGTTGATATAGGGTCCAAGGCCCAATGTCACCAGAGAAAAGTTGGAAAAACCCCCGCCGGAAAATAGGTTGAGCACGCCAAACACCGCATTGCCGGAAAGGTATTCCCGAATAGCCGTTATATCAACGCCCGGCACCGGAATGTTGGCAAGTATCCTAAAAAGGATAATGATAAAAAGCGTAAAGGTAATCTTCTTCCTAAGCATGTTGTACCGCTTTTTTGGCGGACTTGGAAAAGCTTACTCCAGAAAAATTGAGTTTTGACTTAAGCTTCCCATGTCCCAAAATCTTGATGTCTTTTGTTACAGCTGACCTACCTATGAGCTTTTTTTCGTACAAAGACTGAGGGCTAACTGTTTCTCCCTCCTTAAACACGCAAAGCGCCGATAAATTCACCACAACAGCCTTTTCTTTGTACGGCCTGCTAAAACCTCTAATTTCCGGCAACTTCTTGTATAGTGGTACTTGGCCACCTTCAAAACCCACGGGTATACCGCGACCGCGCCTAGCGTTTTGACCTTTGTTCCCCCTGCCCGTAGTATGAAAACCCTTTCCGCTACCACCGCCTCTGCCAACTCGCTTCTTGGGCGACTTATTTCCTGGAATTTTAGCCAAGTTATGCAACATCGCTACCTCCCGGTTTTTCCACAACCTTTTGCTCGCCGTCCTCATCAAAATCAGGGCCTTCTGACACGCTCGCCGTTTCAACCTTGTCCGGCTTGTCCCCTTTCTCTACCTCTTGGACTCTTTTCTCCAATTTTTTAAGAGCATTAATGGTACAGATTACAGCTCCATTTTTGTTATTAGATCCTAGCATCTTGGCGGACACATCTTTAATACCACAAAGCGATAAAACATCCCTAACCGCGCCGCCGGCAATTATTCCTGAACCTTTAGGCGCGGGCATGATTTTTACCATGGAGGACTTAAAACTCTCTGTAACCTCATGCGGAACTGTGGTATCGCGCAAAACCACATTAACAACATCCCGCTTTGCCTTCTCCAAGGACTTAGAGATTGCCGTAGTGACATCTAAGGCCTTTGCCATACCGTAACCTACTTTGCCCACTCTGTCGCCAACCACCGACAGAGCAGTAAACCGAATCTTATTCCCACCCTTGGTCTTTTTGGACACGCGCTTTATCTGTATTACTTTTTCCTCAAAACCATCCGTCTGCTGTCTCATACTAAAATCTTAAACCTCCCTCGCGAACACCGTCCGCAAAACTAGCTACGCGACCTGTATAAATGTAACCATTCCTGTCAAACACCACGCTAGCAATATTAGCCTTAAGGGCTTTTTCAGCAAGCAGGAGACCGCATTTCTTTGCGGCTTCCTTCTTTGTAACACCTCTGTGAATATCCCTAACTTCGCCGGCAGTGGAAACCAAGGTTCTGCCTTTTGTATCGTCAATAATCTGGCCGTAAATGTACCTGTTTGATCTAAAAACGCTTAACCTGGGCTTTTGAGCTGTCCCATAGACTTTTTTGCGAATACGCAACTTTCGTCTTTCTCTATTGGATTTCCTCATAATCACTTTTGAGATCATTTTTGCGCCTTTCCAGCCTTGCCTGGCTTCCTGCGAATTGTTTCGTCAGCATACTTTATGCCCTTACCTTTATAGGGCTCTGGCTTTCTTAGCTTCCTCAACTTCGCGCAGACCAAACCAACCAACTGCTTATCCATCCCTGCAACAGTGATCTTGGTATTATCTTCAATTGAAACATCAACGCCCTTTGGTAGTTCATACTCGACGGGGTGGGAGAAACCTAAAGTCATGGAGATACCTTTGTCCGTCTTTTTCGCTCTGTATCCCACTCCAGAAAGCTCTAGTTTCCTAGAGAACCCGTCTTTGACGCCCATAAGAGTGTTTAATATTAGGGAATTCGCGAGTCCAAGGTACGCGGATATATTTTTAGTTCTAGACGCATCACCCGGAACTGTCCTAACACTCATACCATCAACTAACACTGCAACACCTGCGGGTATTTCCACCTTGAGCTCGCCCTTAGGTCCCTTGGCATTTAAAGTACGATCAACAACATCTACCTTGACACCCTCGGGTATTGCTATTGTTCTTTTTCCGATTCTTGACATAGTAGACCTCACTCAAAATAAACTTTACAAACAAGCTCTCCTCCTAACCTCCTCTTTTTGGCCTCCTCGCCCGTCATTAGACCACGGGAAGTTGAAACTATTAAAGCGCCCAACCCTGCTTTAACCCTCAAAAAATCTTTGTACGACCCATACAGCCTCCTACCCGGCTTAGAAATTCGGATCGCCTCCAACCTGCGTATCATCCCCGCGTCGTTTCCGACAAAATCGACATGCAAGCCCTTCAACTCCTTTCTTTCGTCTTTAAAAACTCTAACTTCCTTAACCAACCCAGCCGATTTTAATAGATCCAACAGTTCTTTACCTTGCTTAAAGTAATCTGTCTCAAGACTAACCCTCCCTGCCATGGTGGCATTCTTAAGCGAGCTTAATAAATTAGAAATCTTGTCTACACTCATACTCACCAGCTACTCTTTCTCACGCCAGGAATTTGTCCTTTGTGCGCCAGCTCCCTAAAACAAATCCTACAGACGCCAAATTTGCGCATAAATGCTCGAGGTTTCCCACAGATGCCACACCTGTTGTACCTCCTAGTAGAAAACTTTGGCTCTCTTTTTACTCTTTCTAACCAAGACTTTCTTGCCATATCTAATCCTTTTTAAACGGAAAGCCCAGGGATTTTAGCAAAGCCAAGGCCTTCTTGTCATCCCCAGCCGATGTTTCTATGGTAACTTGCAAAGATCTAATACCCTTTACCGCATTAGGATTTACCTCCGGAAACACCGTGTGCTCCCTAACACCCAGAGAATAATTACCATGACCATCAAAAGCAGTTTCAGACAGGCCCCAAAAACCCCGCGTCCTCGGCAAAGCAACGGTTATCAGTTTTTCCAAAAACGCCCACATGTAGACCCCCCTCAAGGTCACGGAGTAGGCCACAACATCACCTTTTCTAATTTTAAAACCCGCCTCGCTTAGCCTCGCTCTTCGTGGCGAGGGCCTCTGACCAGCCAATGCGGTAAGTTCCCCAACAAAGGATTCAACTGCCTCTCTAGAGTCTTTATAGCCACCAATCCCGGCATTAATCACAACCTTTTTAATCCTAGGCGCTTGCATAATATTTGTAAACCCAAGTTCTTTCTGCAAATGTCCTACAACTTGTTCTTTATATTTTCTTTGCAATTCAATCATTTTCCAAAAACCTCCCCGCAATTTTTACAGACACGGTACTTTTTACCTCCGGCTATGGATGAGCCCACTCTAACGGCCTTGTCACACTTTGGGCAGATAGGCATAACATTGCTTGCGTCTATGGGCTTTTCCACCCTAACAATCCCGCCCTCTTTTGATATCTTTCCTGGTTTGACATGCTTGCTAACCATATTTACCCCCTCGACAACCACTTTTCCCGAATCTTTCATGACCATTAACACCTTGCCGGTCTTCCCGCGGTCCTTCCCTACCAGAACTTTGACTTTGTCATTCTTTCTTATTTTCATAGACTTTATATTCGGCGCCTCGCGACAAAAAAACTTACCAAACTTCCTTAGCCAACGACGCAACTTTCAAGTAGCCAGCATCCCTAATCTCCCTAGCAATAGGCCCAAAAATGCGCGTCGCCACCATGTTGCCGTCCTTATCCACGACAATCCCGGCATTGTCGTCAAATCTGACATAGCTACCATCACGCCTCCGGGTTTCCTTTTTTGTTCTCACAATCAGAGCCTTGACAACCGAATGATCCTTTACAATCCCCACGGAACTCGCCCCATTTACGGCGCAGACTACTATATCACCAACCCCAATGGATTTAACCTTAGAATGACCCAAAGTACCAATGATTTTTAGAGCCTTGGCCCCGGAATTATCCGCAACTTTAAGTGTAGATCCCCTCTGTAACATTACTTCTCCTCAACCTTTTTGACAACTTTGAACGCCACCCGGCGGGAGTAGGGTCGGGTCTCAACAATTTCAACCAAGTCCCCCACCTCCATTGGAAGGTCGCTGTGAGCTTTAAATCTTTTAGTATTCTTCATTAGCTTACCGTAAACAGGATGTCTCTTAGGTAATTCCACGGCAACTACAACCGTGGATTTCATCTTGTTGGAAACCACTTTGCCTATGTACTTTTTCGCGCTCATCTTTCCTCCTTTATTATTTTTGTCTTGATAGGCAGTTTCCTTCCAGCGGTGAAGAAGGCCCTTTCCGCAACCTCCTGGCTGGTACCACCCAATTCGAACAGAATTTTCCCAGGCCTTATAACGCAAGCATAGTGGTCCGTAGGGGACTTTCCGCTACCCATCCTGGTTTCGTTAGCTTTTTTAGCAACGGCCTTATCAGGAAAAACCCTAATCCACAATTTGCCACCTCGCTTTGTCGCGTGAGAAATAGCCTTTCTGGCGGCCTCAATCTGGCGCGAGGTCAGTAATCCCCTATCCACAGCCTTAAGCGCGTATTCTCCATAAGCAACAGAAAACCCACGCGTAGCCACACCCTTATTTACCCCGCGCATTTGCTTTCGATATTTTACTTTTTTTGGCATTAACATATTTAAATCTCCTTCATCCCTTTATAAACCCATACTTTTATCCCAATCTTTCCAAATAGCATAAGGCAATCAACCTGGGCAAAATCAATATCAGCCCTAAGGGTTTGGGCGGGCACAGAACCCTGCGCCAAAGTTTCCGATCTTGCTATAGTGTTACCACCCCCCAACAACCCAGAAAGCCTTATCTTTATACCCTTAACCCCTCGTTCCATCGCAGAATTTATCGCAGAAACCATCACCCTCCTATAGGGTAACCTCCTCCTTAACTGCCGAGATATAAAATCAGCGATAAGTTGGGCGTCAGTCTCCGCGTTTTTCACTTCTTCAACTGTCAAGCTTGTTTTACTCTTGGTTAATTTTTTGAGTTCCTCTTTCACCTCGTCTACACCCGCGCCGCCTTTGCCTATGACTACCCCCGGTTTGGATACTTTGGCCGTAACATTTACATCGTTAAAGGAACGCTCAATTTCTATACTTTTCACACCGGCGGCTTCAAGTCGCTTGGACAAAAACTTCCTGATCTTATGATCCTCCAAAACAGCCGGGGCTATGGCCTTCTTGTTTAGGTACCAGCGTGAAACCCAGTCTTTGCTTATGCCTACCCTAAATCCATTGGGGTTGATCTTTTTACCCATTACTTTGTCCCCCTTTGCCCAACTTCCATGGCAATGTGCGAGCTTCTCCTTAAAATTCTGGAAAAGTGAGATCTTGAACTTGCTCTGCCTCTCTTGGCCGTCGGCGCGGTGTCGGCAACAGCTTTACTTATCACTAAAGCCTCCGGAGCGAAACCCTTCTGAACCGCATTCGCAATCGCAGAATTTAAGGTTTTGAGCACCATTCTTGAGGCTTTTGTCGGATCAAATGTCAAGAATCTTACCGCGTCCGATACCTTTTTGTTTCTCACAATGGACAAAACTGGCATGACTTTCTTAGGCGATATTCTCGCGTATCTATACACACTTCTCGCCACCAACTTGTGGTTACGCTTTTCCACCGCTTTCCTTACCTTTCTTGGATGAATGACCCACAAACCTTCTAGTAAAAGAAAACTCCCCCAACTTATGACCAACCATGGATTCTGTACAGTAAACCGGCAAAAACTGTTTTCCGTTGTGAACTTCAAAAGTCATGCCAACCATCTCCGGGGTTATTGTACTTCTTCTTGCCCATGTTCTTATGGGCTTTCTATCACCCAACGCTTGCGCTTTGGAAACCTTCTCCATCAATCGTGGATCCATAAACGGACCCTTTTTTAACGACCTTGCCATACTAACTTGTTGCCTTTCTCGAACTAACTAAATATTTCTGGCCAATTTTTCTTTTCTTGGTCTTTTTTCCTCTCGTTTTCCAACCCCACGGAGACTTGGGCGACGGCATGCCCACCCCCTTATCCCTATACGAGCCAGCATGCGGATGATCGGCGGGATTGGACATGGCCACCCCTCTCATGTGGGGTCTCCTACCCAAATGTCTTCCAACTCCAGCTTTACCCAAAACCCTATTTCTAAAATCTTGATTGGAAAGTACCCCTACCGTAGCCAAACACCCTTCTAAAAATTTCTTCACCTCACCACTTGGGAGCTTAATATTAACATATTTCCCTTCTTTTGCCATTATGGTACCGTAATTTCCCGCTCCACGAACGATTTGTCCACCAGAACCTAGATTGACCTCTATATTATGGACTTGTGTATTTAAAGGCATGTTCTTAAGCGCTGTACAGTTACCCGGCAAAAGCTCCACCATACTCCTAGATGAAATGACTCTATGCCCTACCTCCAAACCCTCTGGAGCAAGAATATACCGCTTTTCTCCGTCGGCATAATTTAACAAGGCTATGTTTGGACCGCGATTAGGATCGTATTCCAAAGCAACAACAGTGGCGGGAATGTCAAATTTATCTCTCTTGAAGTCAACGATCCTATAAAACTTCTTTACTCCCCTTTGCCTATGCCTGGAAGAGACCTTGCCGTTGTTTCTGCCGGCCGGACCTTTTAAAGGCTTGATTAAAGACTTTTCCGGACGGCTCTTAGTCACAGTACGAACTATAGTCTTCCTGGCCCTTCTACCTTCACTTGTCGGTTTGTAGTTTTTTATCATTTTACTTTCTTTCTACTTTTCTGCCTCTCGGTTGTCCTTATTTGCGGCTTTGCCTATCTTTGGCTCCTCTATCTTTTGTCCCTCTTTTAAAGTGACCACTGCCTTCTTCCACTTTGGCAACCTAATAAATCGCTGAGTTCTAAACAACCTTATTTTTTTACCCGGCATAACAGCTGTCTTGGCATCTACAACATCAACCTTATACCTTGCCCGCACATCCTGAATTATTCTACCCACAGAAGCGCCGGAGACAACCTCAAAGACATATTTGTTTTCACCTTCCTTAAGTTTGGCGGTCTTTTCCGTTGTTATCATTCTTCTTAAAACGCTACTTATTCTTGACATATTTGTCCTTTATTTTCTCTAAAGCCGATTTCTCAAACACAATATTTTTGCTCTTCATTAACTGAAAGGCGTTTAGGTTTGTTGCAGAAGCAATTTCGACATTTTTAAGATTCGCGCAAGCCCTTGCCAAATTGTTCTTTACTTCATCCATAACCAAAAGGGTCGATCCCAAAATACCCCAAGAATTTAACATGCGTAAAACTTCTTCTGTTCTACCTTCTTTGACTGTCAGGTCGGTGGTCTCATACACATCACCGGACCTTATCCTCTGAGAAAGGACTGCCATAAAAGCCATATGTTTCATCTTCTTGGGAAATCTTAACGACCAGTCCCTTCGCGTCGGCCCATGGGCGACTCCTCCGTGTCTCCATACCGGATTTCTGATGCTTCCAACCCTCGCCCGACCGGTATGCTTTTGCTTCCATGGTTTCCTGCCAGACCCCGCGACCTCGCCCCGAGTTTTTGTCTTGGCCAGACTCACCCTTTGATTAAAGTAATAAACCCGCGCAAACTGCCCCACAAGGGACTTGTTCTCTGGTAGATTAAAAACCTTCCCAACTTCGCTTCCCTCGGTTACATTTCTCAAAATAGCGTCATGAGACTCCATTTCATTGCTCTTAACCGTGGATTTGGCTTTTTTGACCACGGTTTTAGCGCCCTTGGCGGAATCTTTCTTTTCTTTCGTTAGACTGTCGCTTAGTGTTTTCTTTGCTACCACAGCCATAGTACAGTTAAACCAATCTGATGCTAACTTTGCTGTTTCTGGCTCCCGGCACGGGTCCAGAAACCATAACAATGAGCTTCTCTTTATCGAGACTCACAACCCTTAAACCTTTAACGGCGACCCTCCTATTGCCCATGTGACCGGCCATTTTCTTGCCTTTCCTTACCCTGCCCGGTGTCTGAGAACCTATCGAACCAGCTTGTCTTGGATATGTAGACTGGCCTCTAGTGGTCTCGCCTCCCTTAAACCCCCACCTTTTCATACCGCCCGCAAAACCCTTACCCTTAGAAGTTCCGCTTACGATGACCTTTTTGCCTACTAACTCATCGCCAAAACTCTCAAAGGCAGGACTTTCTAGCCTTACTGCCGTTACAGGTATCACTCTACCGTTCTCGCCAAAAAGCTGGGTCATATTAAGTTTTTGTCCCACTAGTGTTTCCATACACCTTAACCAGTTACATAAGCAACCAAAAAGGGCGCCCTCTGGGCGCCCTCGAACTTCCCAGATTCATAACTTAGGTTTGCGCTCTTCCTTTTTTTTCGTTAGTCAACATGTACTTGGACAGACTACTCACTAAATCTTTATGCTGATACCCACCCCGGCTGGCAAGCTCAGGTGAGACAAAGCATCTATGGTTGCGGGAGTGGGGTCAACCACCTCCAACAACCTTTTGTGAGTCCTCATCTCAAACTGCTCCCTTGACCTCTTATCTATGTGAGGGCCCCTAATAACCGTGTACTTTTCAACTTTTGTCGGCAAGGGCACAGGCCCCACAACCTGAGCGCCGGTCCTCATGGCTACATCAACTATCTTCCCACAACTCAGGTCTATAATTCTATGGTCGTAAGAATTAAGCCTAATCTTAATGTTCTGCTTCTTAGCCTCTTTGGTAGCCATACTGCTCTTACGCAATAACCTTAGTAATCACACCCGCCCCCACGGTATGGCCACCCTCTCTGATAGCAAACCTCAGACCCTCCTCCAAAGCAACCGGGGTAATCAACTTAACCTTGAACTTAGCGTTATCCCCAGGCATGACCATCTCCACTCCCTCGGGCAAAGTTATATCCCCAGTAACATCCGTAGTTCTTAGATAAAACTGAGGTCTATATCCGGTAAAGAAAGCCTTGTGCCTGCCACCCTCCTCTTTGGTTAAGATTAGGCACTCCGCCTCAAACTCATAGTGGGGCTTTACGGATCCGGGCTTTGCTAGAACTTGACCTCTCTCAATATCGTCTCTCTCTATACCTCTAAGCAAGATGCCGACATTGTCCCCAGCCTGACCTTCGGAAAGACTTTTCTTGAACATCTCAACTCCAGTAACAACGGTCTTTTTGGTTTCCCTTATACCGACAATTTCGACCTCGTCGTTTACACGAACAACACCCCGTTCGATTTTTCCAGTCGCTACGGTACCCCTGCCTTTAATGGAAAAGACATCCTCCACGGGCATCAAGAAGGGCTTATCTATCTCTCGCACAGGAGTCGGGACATATTCATCAACGGCATTCATTAACTCCTCAATCGCTTTAACAGCCTCCGGATCGCCTTCCAAAGCCTTTGTCGCGGAGCCCTTAATGACTGGGGCTTTTTCACCGTCAAAACCATACTTGGTCAAAAGCTCTCTTACCTCCATCTCAACCAAATCCAGGATCTCTTTGTCCTGCACCATGTCGCACTTGTTCAAAAACACAACAATTGCGGGAACACCAACCTGCTTGGCCAACAAAATGTGCTCCCTAGTTTGTGGCATAGGACCGTCCGGAGCGGAAACAACCAAAATAGCTCCGTCTGTCTGCGCGGCACCGGTAATCATGTTCTTGATGTAATCCGCGTGACCAGGCATGTCAATGTGCGCGTAGTGACGCTTCTCCGTCTCGTACTCAATATGCGCAATGTTTATGGTTATCCCTCGAGCCTTTTCCTCGGGGGCGCTATCAATGGTATCGTAAGCCCTAAACTGAGCTCCCCCTTTAGCAGCCAAAACCTTCGTAATGGCGGCGGTTAATGTGGTCTTACCATGGTCAACATGACCCATGGTACCGACATTCACATGTGGTTTATTTCTAACAAAATCTGCCATAAGTTCCTTTCTTTAAAATTTTTCGACTTTCGCTCGCATAGTTAAGCAAATCTCAAAGTAAAAATCAAGGCTTTTTACAAATTAGCTGGGCAACGCTTAATGGCACCTCGGCATAATGACTCGGCTCCATAGTGAAGCTTGCCCGACCTTGTGTCATGCCCCTCAAATCGGTCGCGTACCCAAACATTTCAGAAAGCGGTACCTTAGCGCTTATCACCCTTGCGTTGCCGCGCATTTCGGTTCCTTCTATCTGGCCTCGCTTGCTGGAAAGATTACCAATAATATCACCCATAAACTCTTCCGGCGTTATGACCTCCACCTTCATGATAGGCTCCAGAAGATAAGGATCCGCAGTCCGCTGGGCTTCCTTAAAAGCCTCGCTGGCGGCAATCTTAAAAGCAATCTCGGAAGAATCAACCTCGTGGAACGAACCGTCGAACAAAGTAACTTTAACATCCACTACCGGGTAGCCAGCCAAAACTCCCGTCTCCGCGGCTTCTCTAATACCCTTTTCCACAGCCGGTATATACTCCCGGGGAATAGCCCCTCCCACAATTTTATTTTCAAACTCCACACCAGCGCCCCGGCCCAAAGGCTCCATCTTAATAAACACATGTCCATACTGACCCCGACCTCCCGATTGCCTAATGTACTTACCCTCTTTTTCCACCGTCTTTCTTACGCTCTCACGATAAGCAACCTGAGGCTTACCGGTATTAACTTCCACATTAAATTCTCGCCTAAGCCTGTCGACAATAATTTCTAAATGTAATTCACCCATTCCATACAACTGAGTTTGAGAAGTCTCCGGGTCAGTTTTGATTTTTAGAGTGGGGTCTTCCTCCAATAGCTTCTTGATAGATTCACCCAACTTATCCCTATCTGATTTAGTCTTAGGCTCAATTACCAAACCAATAACGGGTTCGGCAAAGTTTATGGATTCCAGTAGCACAGGATCTTTCTCGTCGCATAAGGTGTCGCCTGTTATTGTTTCAGCAAAACCCACCGCCGCGGCAATCTCACCCGCCTTGGCCTCTTTTATCTCCTCTCGGTGATTAGCGTGCATCAACAAAATTCTACTCAATCGCTCCCTTTTACCTTTTGTGGCGTTAAAAATATAAGATCCGGAACCAACTTTGCCAGAATAAACCCTAAAATAGGTAAGTCTTCCTACATACGGATCCGTTTGAACTTTAAAGGCCAACGCGGTAAAAGGGCCATTCTCATCGACCTCTATTTCTTTTTCTTCACCGGCAATTGTTCGGGCCTTAACCACCTTTAAATCTTTTGGCGACGGTAGATAAAAAACCACACCATCGAGCATCTTCTGAACCCCAATATTAGCGAGCGACGCGCCGCCAAAAACGGGGTACATTTGCGAGGAAATGGTTAAGGACCTAATACCAGCCCTTAGCTCATCCACTGTGAGCTCCTGACCACTCAGATATTTCTCCATGAGCTCGTCGCTAGATTCCGCAACCTTCTCGACCAAAATTTTCCTGTATTTCTCAACTTTTTCTTCCATTTCTTTGGGCACGGAAACCTCTACAACATCCTCGCCAGCCTTACCTCTAAATTCGTAGGCCTTCTTCTCCACTAGGTCAATGACGGCTTTAAAGTCACTTTCTATACCTACGGGTAACTGAACCGCCACAGCTTTGTTGGTCAACCGACGCGCTATAGAATCTAGTGTCATGTAAAAGTCGCCACCCACCTTGTCCAACTTATTGACAAAGAACAGTAAGGGAACATGATACTTTTCTGCTTGCCGGTAAACAGTCTCCGACTGAGGCTCGACTCCCTGAGACCCGTCGAACAAAATCACTCCCCCGTCTAGTACACGCAAAGACCGTTCTACCTCCGCGGTAAAATCGACATGTCCCGGCGTATCAATGATGTTTATTCTGCAATCCCTCCAAAAGCAGGTTGTTGCGGCGGATGTGATGGTAATACCTCGCTCGCGCTCCTGAACCATCCAGTCCATTTGAGCCGCGCCTTCATGAACCTCCCCGATCTTATGAGATTTTCCCGTGTAAAAAAGAATACGCTCAGTTGTGGTGGTCTTGCCTGCGTCGATATGGGCAATAATACCGATGTTGCGAATCTTGTCCAACGGATAATCTTTCTTGGATGTATCTGAGGCCATAGTTTATTACTTTAAAACTTAAAATGCCCAAAAGCTTTGTTGGCTTCTGCCATTTTATGAACATCGTCACGCTTCTTAATCGCATCCCCCACACCTTGTGAGGCATTCTTGATTTCTTCAAGCAATTTTTCCTCCATTGGTTTGCCCTTTTTCTTTCTAGCCGCACCAACAATCCAACGCACGGCTAAGGCTTCTGACCTCTCATACCTTACAGGCTGGGGGACTTGATATGTTGCGCCCCCAACCCGCCTGCTTCTAACCTCAAGCTTGGGCATAACATTCTTGACAGCGGTTTCAAAAATCTCCAAAGCTTGCTTTTTATCCGCGCCAAGTTTGTCTATAACCCCGTACACAATACTCTCCGCAGTGTCCTTTTTGCCTCTTTGCATAACCAGGTTAACCATCCTAGTAACAAGCTTGGACTTGTATATGGGATCCCCGGGCTTTTGTTTACTTCTTACTGGACCTGATCTCATATCATTTTTCAGAGAAACGCCTTTGAAGGTGTTATTTCTTCAGCATACCTCCCGCGCTAATTTCTTTCTTTCTACCATATACCGACCTTGAGGTCTTGCGCTTCTCCACACCCATAAGGTCGTACTTGCCCCTAACTATGGTGTACTTTATGCCAGGCAGGTCTTTAACTCTACCCCCACGCACTAAAACCACAGAGTGCTCCTGCAAAGTGTGACCCTCGCCTGGAATGTAAGCGGTTAATTCCCTACCGTTGGATAGTCTCACTCTTGCCACTTTGCGCAACGCAGAATTTGGTTTTTTGGGCGTCTGAGTTTTAACCTGCAAACACACCCCCTTTTTAAACGGTGAGGGGAAGTTTTTAACCACACGCTTTTTTGAGTTAAAAAAATCGTGCAAGGCAGGTGTCTTAGTCTTTTTTACTTTAGTTGTCCGCTTCTTTCTCAGCAATTGATTGATAGTGGGCATCACTCCTCCATTTTTGCTCTTTCGCCTGTGGGAATAAGCCTCCCAATGATGACATTTTCCTTAAGGCCAATAAGCCTGTCTACCTTACCAGAGCTTGCCGCGTCGGTCAAGACGCTACTGGTCTGTATAAACGAAGCGGCAGAAAGAAAACTATCTGTATTCAGGCTCGCTTTAGTAATACCAAGCAGAGTAATTTTTGCCGTGGCCGGGGTTCCACCCTCCGCCAACACCCTCTCGTTCTCCTCCTCAAAAGAGGCTTTGGTGGCAATCTCCCCTTCCAAAAAGATAGTGTCCCCAGGATCATCAATCCGCACATGGTTAAACATCTGTCTGACGATAACTTCAATATGCTTATCATTAATAGATACGCCTTGGGAAGAATATACTTTTTGAATCTCGTCGATAATATACTTTCTAGTGGCTGCTACACCCGTAGCCCGCATCAATTCAGTTAGATCTAGATGACCAGAGGTTAGTTTTTCTCCCTTCACGACGAGCTGACCGTCTTTAACGACAATCTCAGACACAGGATCGACCATATATTCAACGGCCAATTCATCTTTATCCGCGGGGAGGATAGAAATCTTCCTCTCATCGCCAGACTTGGTAATGGAAACTGTGCCGGTGACTTCCGCCATTATGGATAAATTTTTGGGAGCGCGAGCTTCAAAAACCTCCTCCACCCTGGGAAGTCCTTGAGTAATGTCCTTTACCGTCGCAACACCGCCGGTCTGAAAAGTCTTCATAGTAAGCTGTGTGCCCGGCTCGCCAATGGCTTGCGCCGCCTGAACACCTACCGCGGTACCGATCTTGACCAAATCAGCCGACATAACGTCCAAACCATAGCACTTCTGACACACGCCGCGCTTGGTCTCACAAGTCATGGGGCTTCTTATAACGACTTTCTCTACCTTACTTTCCTCGATTTTTCTGATTAGATCTTTATCCAAATAAGCATCCTTTTCCGCAATAACTTTGTCGCCCACTCGCACCTCCTGAGCTAGATACCTCCCAAAGACCCTATCCGCGAAAGAAGCCAAAGAGGTCTTTTCCGAAAGCGCTACTTCTCTGCCCTTGGATGTGCCACAATCCGAAGCCCTAACAATGACATCCTGGGCCACATCCACAAGCCTTCTGGTCATGTAACCCGCGTCGGCGGTTTTTAACGCCTTGTCTACTAAACCCTTCCTAGCGCCCCGACCGCTCAAAAAATACTCCATACCGGATAACCCTAGCTTATAGTTGCCCAAAATCGGCAGATCGACTATTCTTCCAGTTGTGTCCGCGATAAGTCCGCGAATCCCACCCACTTGCTTAATCTGATCGCGAGAAGCCCTGCTAGAACCGGAAACAATCTCCATCTTGAGCGGATTATCATCCTTAAGACCCTGCCAAACCTTCTCGTCAATCTCGGCGGTAATCCTGTTCCAAACTTCTTCGCGCAATCGCTTGGCCTCCAACTCCGTAATTAATCCCCTACGATAGTTGTGGTTAATTTCCACAATCTCCTGCTGCGCTTGGTCTATAATCTGTTGCCTCTCAACCGGTACCTCAACATCCGACAAAGCTGTGGAATGTCCAAGCATCGTGCCGTACTTAAAACCCAAATCTTTAATGTCATCAATCAACTTTGCCGTAACTTCCAGGGATTCCTCCTCAAATGACCTATTGAGCAGGGAATTAATCCTTTTCTTGTCCATAACCTCGTTAACAAACCTAAAACGCTCTGGAATGATTTTGTTAAACGCAATCCTGCCCGGCGTGGTCTCAACAACTTTTCCGTCCAGCACAACCTTAACTTTTTGCCTCATATCCAAACCTCTGTTGGCTTCAACGGCATATAAAACCTCGTCAATATTGGCAAAAACCTTGTCCGGCATGGGCAACTTATCGTCAATGCATGTGTAGTAGTAAATACCAAACAACATGATTTTTGTGGGTACGGACATTGGCACGCCGTCGGACGGCTTTCTCAAGTTGTTGATAGACATCATTAGAGTCCGAGCCTCCTCAACAGCCTTAGCGGAGAGAGGCAAGTGCACGGCCATCTGGTCGCCATCAAAATCCGCGTTGTAACCCGGACAAACACACAAATGTAACCTAATAGCGCTACCTTCAATTAGTTTTGGATAAAACGCCTGAATACCCAATCTCCACAATGTAGGCGCGCGATTGAGCAAGACGGGGTGGTCCTTAACCAAACCCTCCAAAATTTCCCAAACCTCTGGTCCCTCCTCTTCCAAAAAATATTTGGCGCTCTTTACATTAGGAGCCAAACCCCTAGCCAAAATCTCCCGCAAAACAAAGGGCTTGAATAGCTCCAAAGCCATATTTTTGGGAATACCGCACTCGTTTATCTTTAATTCCGGGCCATTAACGATAACCGACCTACCGGAATAATCCACCCGCTTACCAAGCAAATTCTGCCTAAACCTACCTTGCTTACCCTTTAACATATCGGCTAAGGACCTTAACTGTTTTTTGTTACCTTTTACGGCTGTCCTGACTGTAGACCTCTGCTTGGACGAATCCAACAAAGCATCCACCGCTTCCTGAAGCATTCGTTTCTCGTTTCTGATGATAATCTCGGGCGCGCCCAAGTCTAAAAGACGCTTAAGCCTGTTGTTTCTGTTGATCACCCTGCGATATAAATCGTTTAGATCTGAAGTGGCAAACCTTCCGCCTTCCAGTTGCACCATAGGTCTAAGATCGGGGGGGATTACTGGCAAAATACTAAGAATCATCCTTGACGGCTGAAGACCCGCGCGCCTGAATCCCTCGACGGCGCGGAGCCTTTTGGCGGCTTTTTGAGCCTTTTGGCCTTTAGAATTTTGGATTATCTCCCTTAGCTCTAGCGACAAGGCGCTCAAATCAAGTTCTTGTAAGATTTTTTGCAGAGCCTCGGCGCCAATGTCAACTTTACAGAACCCGTCTACATAGTCGGACAAACTCATGTATTCGTTATCCGAGAGTACGCTAAACAACTCAATACTCTCTAACTTGCGTTGCATAATACCAAACTCACTCTCTAACTCGCTTATTTTCTCCGACTGTTTGGCCCTAATTGAATTTACTTTCTCCCTGAACTTGTGTTCAGCCTCTTCCACAGAAAACCCTTTATCTCCGCCCTTGACTTTGGCGCCGTACTCTTTTTCCAACTTCTTTATCTGCTCATCATAGTCCCTAGAGACTTCTTCCTTGGCCTTCTCCAAATCCTTAGCTACTTTATCAATGGCGCTAGCCTTTTTAGTTTCATCTATCTCCACAACAATGAAGGAAGAAAAGTACACAATAGACTCAATATTTCGGGGAGAAATATCTAGTATTAAAGCCATCTTTGACGGTATGCCTCTAAAGAACCACACATGGGCCACGGGACTGGCGAGTTTAATGTGCCCCATTCGCTCCCTCCGCACACGGGAAGAAGTCACTTCCACTCCGCACTTATCACAAATGACGCCTTTATACCTAATTCTTTTGTATTTGCCACAATAACATTCAAAGTCCTTGGACGGACCGAAGATCCTTTCATCGAACAAACCGTCCTTTTCCGGCTTGAATGTTCGATAGTTGATGGTCTCCGGCTTGGTAACCTCGCCATAGGACCACTCGAGCATATCCTTGTCCGATGCTAGAAATATTTTAAGCGACGAAAAATCAGCTAAATCTCCAATTTGCCTCATTGTCCTCCTTTATTGCTTACCCTAAGGGCTTTAATCGTCCTCCTCAGACACAAAACTTTGCGTAGCCTCTTTGATTTCCTTTTCCAACTCAAGATTCTCGGGCAGGGTTGGCTGCACTTGACCCTCCTCCAACTTCTTTACCCCCATCGGAAGAAGGCCTAAAGCAAGGCCGTTTAGCTCTCTCACCAATAGTTTAAACGACTCGGGAATGCTGGGAGTGGGAATATCCAAACCTTGCAAAATAGACCTATAGGCTTGAGTCCTACCGGTAAAATCGTCTGATTTTATGGTAAGCATTTCTTGCAAAACATTTGCGGCCCCATAAGCCTCTAATGCCCAAACCTCCATCTCTCCAAACCTCTGCCCGCCAAATTGGGCCTTGCCTCCTAAAGGCTGTTGTGTTATCAGGGAATAAGGCCCGGTCGACCTAGCGTGCATCTTATCCTCGGCCATGTGATACAACTTAAGGATGTAGGCCTCCCCAACCAAAACCGGGTGCTCAAAATATTCCCCCGTCCTGCCATCAATCAGCTTCATCTTGCCGGATGCGGGAATTCCCGCCTCCCTAAGCTCCTGTTGATACACTTCCTCGGACGGACTTTCAAACACAGGCACTGTGTAAGTTCTGTTTAGCAACCTGCCGGCGTAACCAAGCGGAGCCTCCAGAATCTGACCCGTATTCATTCTTTTCAAAACCGTATCGGATGCGAATATAATGTCTATGCCCTCGCCATTTTCCATATGGGGCATGTCGATCTCAGGCACTATGGCGGAAATCACGCCCTTATTCCCATGTCTACCCGCGAGCTTATCCCCAACTTCGATCTTTCTCTGCTGGGCAACATAAACCGTTATTTCCTCAATAACCCCACTGGGCAACTCCTTGTTATCCTCTCTAGTCACTCGCTTGACACCTATGACCACACCCCTTTCCCCATGAGGCACGGTAAGGGAATTATCCCTAACCTCTTTAGCCTTTTCACCAAAAATCGCTCTCAGCAAACGCTCTTCTGCGGAAAGATCTGTCTCCCCCTTGGGCGCCACTTTGCCCACCAAAATATCCCCGGCCTTTACTTTGGACCCTACCGCCACTATGCCATCCTCACCCAAATTGCGCAAGGCATCCTCGGACACATTTGGAATGTCTCTGGTGATTTCTTCTGGACCTAATTTTGTCTCCAGAACCGAAACGCTATAATCAGAAATATGAATAGAAGTTAGTATGTCCTCTTTAACTAAGCGGTCGGATATAATAATACCGTCCTCGTACTCATATCCACGCCAAATCATATAAGCCGCCTTAATGTTTGTCCCTATAGCCAGCTCCTTATTTGATATGGCCGGGCCTTCTGCTAAAACATCTCCTTTTTTCACCTTTTGTCCCGCAAAAACTTTAACAGTTTGGTTTATGCATGTATCCTGATTAGACTTTACAAACTTAGAGAGTTTATATTCGGTCTTGACTTTCTTATCTTTACCGTAACTCACTATAATCTTGGACGCGTCCGCAAAAACCACCTCACCATCCGCTTCCGCGGTGACCACATACCCAGTGTTTAGGGCTATAGCTTCCTCTGTGCCGGTACCGACTATGGGAGCTTCCGGCTTAATTAACGGCACAGCCTGAGACATTTGCTGAGTGGCCACCAAAGATCTGTTTACATCATCGTGCGACAAAAATGGAATAAGACCGGCAGAGATACCAACAATCTGCCTAGGAATAAGATCCATGTACTGCGCGTTATCGGCGCCTCTGATCAAAAACTTATCCCCCTTGCGCATAGGTATTCGGTCATCCAAAATATAGCCCTCTTCGTCTACCCTAGCCGACGCGTCGGCTATGTTGACCTTATCCTCGTCATATGCCGCCAAATAAACAATATCGTCCGTAACCCGCATCCTACCGTTTTCATTTACAACCTTCCTATAGGGGGTCTCCAAAAAACCATACTCGTTAACGCGGGCATATTGAGTCATGTAGGTAATAAGACCAATGTTTGGACCTTCTGGAGACCTAACCGGACAGATTTTCCCATAATGAGTGTAATGAACATCCCTAACCGCCATGCTCGCTCGCTCTTTTGTGAGACCACCCGGACCCATAAGAGAAAGCCTCCTGATATGATCCAGAGAGGTTAGGGGGTTTTGCTGGTCGTGTTGTTGAGAAAGTTGACCTGTGGCAAAAAAACTGTGGATCTTGGAAGCCACAATCCTGGTGCTAATTAGAGTAGCCGGCTCGGGCAATACATCTCGCGGGTGCATGCTCATTCTCTCCTTAACATTCCTTTCCAATTGCAAAAAGCCAATTCTGATCTGGTTTTGCAACAACTCACCCACAGGCTTAACCCTCCTGTTGCCTAGATGATCGATATCATCGGCATCCGCCACACCGTTGTTAATTTGGATAATTCTCGCGATAATCTTTATCAAATCCTCCTGAAACATTAGCCAGTGTTTGTTATCGTTTGGCGTGTCAAGCTCCAGCTTTTGGTTAAACTTAAACCTCCCAACCTTTCCGAGCGAGTACCTTCTGGGATTAAAAAACATAGAATGCACTAAAGCCTTGGCATTTTCCAACACTAAAGGCTCACCCGGACGCATCTTCTTGTAGACTTCCAAACAAGCTTGATCGTAATCAGTGGCCGGGTCACGGGCTAAAGTGGCGTCTATGTAACTTACCTCCGGATCGTTGTCGACATCCTTAAAGGCCTCCTTTATCTGATCGTTAGTCGTCAAACCAAAAATCCTAAGCAACGAGGTTATTGCAAGTTTCCTGCGCCGGTCAATTTTGACGCTAATGACGCCGGTTCTTGAAGTCTCGATCTCCAACCAAACACCATTTTTTGGCAAGACCTTGGCGCCGCCAAGCACCGCGCCGGTAACAGGAGAGATTTCACGCGTAAAAAGCACACCTTCCGACCTGGTTAACTGGCTTACAACCACCCTCTCCACGCCATTGATGATAAAAGTACCCCTTTCTGTCATTACAGGAATGTCGCCCATGTAAATGTTTTGAGTTTTCTCTTTCTTTTCCACAGGATCTTTAAGAGTAGCTTTAAGGTACCAGGGCATATCATATGTGCGACCGGTAAAAAAGGCGTTTTCCTTGGTAATATTTGGTTTTTCAAAAGATGGGTTGTGAAAAGTTAGCACCCAACCCCGACCGGAATAGTCCTCAATAGTGCCAACTTCATTCAAAATTTCTGCAATCCCCTCGTCCAACAACCAAGAAAATGACTTAGTTTGTACGCTTGTTAAATCTTTTAGAGGCAAAATCTCTCTTCGGTTAGAAAAGTTTTTTCTCATTACTTGTTAGCTTAAAAAGAAATAAGCACGACCAACCCGTGCGCTGGCGGGTAGCTTACCACACTCATTTTTGTCTGTCAACATTGACAAAACCCACCCTGTGCGGGGGCCAAAACCTAAACACAACCTTGCCCAAAATTCTGTCCCTGGAGACTAAACCAAAGGCTCGTGAATCCAAAGACTTCTCTCTGTTGTCGCCCAAAACTAAATAATTGTCCTCCTCAATCTTAAAAGACCTGCCTTCCTTTATTTTAGTCCCGCCCAGAGTGCAAATCCCGTCAGATAAGTAATCCTCCTCGTACAAGTAGCTTTCCTCGCCGGATTTTATGTAGACTCTGCAGTCAATAATTTTTACCACATCACCCGGCATGCCCACAATCCGCTTGATGTAGTCAATGTTATCATTTCCGGGTGGGTGGAGCACAACAATATCACCTCTCTTGTAAGGTCTAAAGTACCTGGTAACTTTTTCCACCAAAATTCGCTCACCAGTGTAAAAATTTGGCTCCATGCTAGAACCTACAACCAGTTCCGGAAAAGCCACGGTGGAATATATAATAAATATGACTAAAAAGGAGCTGACGACGGTTTCCAGCGTATTCCAAAAAAACCTCTTTGCCCCCGACTCGTCGGCTCGTTTGCCGTCTTGGGCAACTTTATCTTTGGACTTATTGACTGATTCAGATGAGGTCATTTCTTAATAATAGCACGAAAAACAACAACAGATGGACAACTAAACACCCTTAAAAAAGGTTCGCTTGACGGGCTTTTTTAGGGACGGGGGAAGTTTCTCGTCGGCTAGATCTTTGATTTGAGAGACCCGGCGATCTACTTCATCCTCTGCTTTGAGTTTAAAATCCTCCGCTTTGGATCTAAAGATCTCTGCCTGCTTTTTCAATTCTTCCGCTTTGTCTTCCACATCATCAAGGGTTCCTTCCGCGCGAGTTTTTAAACTCTCCGCCCGCTCTTGAAAAGTACGCATCCTAACTTCCGCTTGGGATCTCAACTCGCCGGCTTTTTGTTTAAACTCTTCCGCCTTGATTTTGGCTTTGCCTTTTACTTCCTCAAATTCCTCTTTTGCCGTGTCGACCGCGTCGTCAACATACGGCTCGATCTGCTTCCAAGCCTGTTTTACTAACTTTCTGCCCTTTTTTGTCGACAAGAAAAACCCCGCGCCCGCGCCCAACAAAACTCCCAAACCAAAACTAACTGAATTAGAATTTTTGCCGTCCGAGCACATTTACTTGTCCTCCCTGTCAAGCAAACTTGTGACAGTTTTAACGCTCTTAGCCGCCTTAATCCCACGCACCGCCCCGTCCACCAAACTCATAATGCTGTTAACGGGTCTTTTGACGGAGTCCGTAACCTCCCGGGCGTCGTCCAAAATTGAATTGGCCTTTTGAATAGTCATCCTCAAATCTTTGAGGACGAAAATGACATATATGGAAACGACAATAGCCGCGCCAGTGAGCAGAGCAACTAATATAACAAAAGCGAGCTGAACATCCATAGGCAGTAGTTAGAGTATTCCATTAGTCCACAGGGTTGTCAACAAAGTTTAATGCGTCCTCACGAGCGCCTGCCGTGCGGTACACTTGACGGTCTTTGCCGGCTTCCGGCGGGGAAATTACGCCGTTCTCCTCGAGCTGGTCCATGATCCTTGCCGCCCGAGCGTAACCAATGGAAAGTCGCCTCTGTAAAAATGATGTTGAAGCCTTGCCCGCCGTAGTAACAACCTCCACCGCTCGTTCGTACATCTCGTCTAAATCCTTACCGTCAGTTCCGCCACCAAGCTTTTTATCCTCGTTGGGTGTATCCAGGACCTCCTCCTTATAATCGGGGGCAATACCAGTATTCTTTAACCACTCAACAAGCTTGTTAATTTCGGCGTCGCTGATCCAACTACCTTGAATTCTGATCGGCTTGTTAAGGTCGGGGGGAATAAATAGCATATCTCCCCGCCCGGTCAGCTTTTCTGCCCCCGGCTGATCAATAATGACGCGCGAATCCACCTGCGAGGCTACATTAAAAGCGATTCTGCTAGGAATATTGGCTTTAATAAGACCTGTTAAAATATCTGCGGACGGTCTTTGAAGCGTCAAAATCATATGAATACCAGTAGCGCGTGAAAGCTGGCTTAGTCGAACAATACTGTGCTCCACGGAATTTGCGTCCACCACCATAAGGTCCGCCAATTCATCCACAATAATTACAATATGAGGCAAAGCCTGAAAGCCGGAATTCTCGTTATAAATATCTATATTTCTGGCATGGGCCGCCTCAAAAAGCTTGTATCTTCTAGTCATCTCGTTGCACGCCCACCTAAACGCGCTGGGCGCTTTTTCCATGTCGGTAATAACCGGCGCCTGCAGATGCGGAATGCCGTTATAGTTGACTAATTCAACGCGTTTGGGGTCAATTAAAATAAATTTAACTTCTTGAGGACTGGCCCGATACAAAATGGAAAACATCACGGAATGTAAAAAGACAGATTTTCCGGAACCCGTGGCACCAGCGACCAAAAGATGGGGCATCTTGGCTAAATCGTACACCCTTACCGCGCCAGACACATCTTTGCCCATACCAATAGTTAATTTAGACTTTGCCGACTTCATCTGATCGCTTAGAAGAATTTCCTTAAAGTAAACCAAGCTTTTATTGGTATTGGGAACTTCCACGCCAATCGCGTTCCTACCAGGGATAGGTATCTCCAGCCTAACTGAACCGGTGACCGACTCCAAATGCATGGCAAGCTCCGCCTGCAAGTTGCTGATTTTGGTGATTCTGGTGCCGGGCGGAACCGCGTATGCGTATTGGGTGACAGTTGGCCCCACATTGGCACCCGCCGGAGTCACAGCTATACCAAAACTTCTTAGAGTATCCTCAATAGTTTTTTGTCGGCGTTTGACTTCCGCGGGGTCAAAGGTAGCCGTTGGCGCATCCACGAGCAATTCTTTCGGCGGGTAATCCCAAACCCTATTTACATAGGGTAAACTGCCAGGTTCCTTGGTGGCCCCAGCCAAAGTGGTTAACTGAACAGCATTTGTCTCCGTCGTGGCCTGAGCTTTGGTTAAGGTGTTGGCAAGAGGCTCAACAGGCGGTGGCAAAATTTCTACCGTTGTAGCAGACGCGGGCTTTGCGGTTGACTCCTTGACGGGCTCCTCATTGACAACCACGGTGTCGTTCTCATCATTTGTCTCCTTTTGCAAACCAGAATCCCCCAAAGCCTTGCCTAATTGTGAAAGTTTTACAGAAATGGCGGGCAACTTTACGCCTTTAAATTTGTCAACCAAGTTGTTAACAAAGGCGATAACCCGTTCTATGGAAACATCAGTCAACAGCAAAATACCCACCAAAAATATTAGCGCGTAAACAAAAAAAGCCCCGTATGAACTTATCGCATCACTAAGCCCACTCGCTAACTTATAACCAATCAGTCCTCCGCCATCGCCTATAAGCGCAACCTTGTACGCCTCTTTACCAGAATAAAACACATGTAGCAATGCCGAACCGGAGACGACCACGCCCAAAAGCCCCGCAAAAATCCTAGCTTGCAAAATACTCCACCTAAAACCCACCAGGAGCAGGCCCGTAAATAAAAACAACACCGGCGCTAGATAGCCCGCGTAACCAAAAAACTTGCGGTAAATCCCATTAATATCCTCATTAACAGAGTATTCGGGCAGAAAAAAAGCCACATATGACAGCGCGGAAAAAAATATCAAGAACATTCCGACAATGGATTTAAAAGTGTCGCCCCTGACTTTAAATTTTAACGACTTCTTCCTTCCTCTAGGCATTGATAGTATTTTAACACTTAATGCCCCAAACAGACTAAATTACGATAGGATAAACAATCACCAAAGGCGTGGCGCCAGTCTCCTTGAGCAAAAATTGCTGTACTTCCTTCTCCAACTTAAACCGCATGCGACCCCAGTCATCAGTCTTTGCAACATGTTTGTCAAAAGATTTGGTTACAAATTGCGAAGCTTTTTCCAAAAGCTCTTTGGACTCCTTGACAAACACAAAACCTCTTGTGACGGTCTCCACCTTACCTACCAACTTCTTTTTGTCCTTGGAGATTGGAAGAATTACCACAAATACACCATCATCTGCCAACCGCTGGCGGTCTTTGACTACGGTCTCGTGAATCTCACCCCCGCCGTTTTGTCCCACCATAACAAGCTCTGTTTCAATTTTAGGTCCTCTCACCGCTCTACCATCCTCAAACAGCACCGATTCACCCTCCAACAGCTCAAATACTGAATTTTGACTGTATCCAAGCGCTTCCACCATGTTGGTATAAGCCCTCATTTTGGAAACCGTCCCGCCAATAGGAATAAAATACCTGGGCCTTACAACGCTTGCGACGGTAACTAAGTCTCCCCTGGGTCCGTGACCCGAAACATGCAAATTCTCCTGGATAGCGCCGTAAATCACCTCAGCGCCAGCAAGAGTTAGGGTATCGATAAGCCTTTCTACATCCTCTCTAACGCTCGGCGGACTAGGATCGGCGGAAAATATTATCACCGCATCCTTTTGCATCTGGATGTCTTCATGTTGGCCACGAGCAAGCCTGTCTAACGCGGAGCCTTCTTGACCATAACAACCCGCTATGATATACGCCAGCTCGTTTTGGGCAAAATTTGATGCATCTTTGGCATCCACAAAAATATTTTTATCGTAATTTACATATCCCAAATTTATGGCCACCCGCATACTTTGGTCGATGGATCTGCCAACCAAAACAACTTTTCTGTCGTTTTTTAACGCGGCCACGATAATTTGATGCATCCGCGAAATATTGGACGAAATAGTCGTGACAAAAATCTGCCTACCTTCCTTTTCCTCAAATAAATCATGGAAAGTGTCGTCTAAAGTTTTTTCCGATTTGGAATAACCCTCAGTTGTCGCTCCCAAACAGTCTGATAAAAGGCAAAGCACCCCTTCTTCTCCGTAACGGGCTATTTTGCCAAGTTCAATGGGCTCGTCCAATACAGGCGTCCAATCTATTTTATAATCCGCCATGTGTAGCACCGTACCTTGAGGCGTTCTAATGGCCAAACCCATAGACCTTGGCACGCTATGATTGACTTTAAAAGCGGAGATTCTAAAATTCCCGACCCTTACCTCGGGCAGATCTGGTTCCAGAACATTTAGAGAAACGCCGGTCAATTTTTCATCAAATTTCTCTTTAAGTCTCTCCGTCAAGAAACCTAGAACTAGCTTGGAAGAATAAATTGGAACATTTAGTTCCTGCAATAGATATGGAACAGCGCCAATATGATCTTCGTGCCCGTGGGTTATAAACAAGGCCCGCACGCGATGGGAATTTTCCTTTAGGTAAGTGAAATCGGGCAGAACCAGTTCAACCCCGCGCATATCAGCATCGGGAAAACCCACCCCGCAATCTACAGCAATTATGTCATCCCCGCATTCATAAACGGTAAGATTTTTTGTAACACTTTCTGTGCCACTTAAAGTAATAACTTTTAAGGCTGGCTTGGCCGGGTTCGCGTCGTACAATTGCATAATGACAGGTATTGGCGGGTGGAACGAGTCTTAAAATAGCCTTTGCTGACCGTCCAACTCTTGATCCAAATCTTCCTTTCCTTTCTTTAAATTTAGATTACTTGTGTTAATTTTACCTTTTTTAATGGAATCTAACACCCCCGGAATTTTTAGAATATCACTCTCCAGATCTCTATACATTTGTGGACTTCGTAGAGCGGCCGCCGGATGGTAGACGGGAAATACATTAAACCTACCTGTCCGCAACAAATTTCCTCTATCGCGAGATATCTTGCCATCGCTATAAAAGTAGGACAGGGCAAATCTGCCAAGTGTGACGATTATTTTTGGCGACAATATTTTTAACTGCTCCGTGAGATAGGGTTGACATGCCAAAATTTCATCAGGAAGAGGGTCGCGATTCTGGGGCGGGCGGTGTTTGATAATGTTGCCAATCCAAACATCTTCCCGCTTATAGCCAATTTTTGCCAACAAAGTTTCCAGTAATCGCCCCGCCCGCCCCACAAAAGGCCGACCGGTTTGATCCTCCGTTTCACCTGGCGCCTCGCCAATAAACACTATTTCCGCATCTGGATTTCCCTCCCCAGGCACAGGGTTGATGGCCGTCTTACAAAGTCTGCACTTATTACAAATCCTGATGCTTTTTTCGATTTCCTTAAGCAAGAATAATCTATCCATACCGCTAAACTATAACAGAAAAGTGGAACCTAGAAAGAAATTACTAAAGCGTGATTTCAACGGGCGGACTGCCCCCGAGACCAATGAAAGTTATGTACAAGATCACAAAAACCAAGCCCAGCCAGACAACAGCGCAACCAAAGGTCAGAATCCCCCACAACAACCCTTCGCTTAACGCCCACAAAAACGCTAGGCGCGAACAAAATTCCCTATCAACCCGACAAAAACTAAAACTGCGAAGATTGAGACTATAGAGGTAAAATCGCTGCCATAATAGAAAGCCGAAGTCATCCATCTGCTTACAAAGTAGGACGCTATAACCAGGCCCACAATACAGGAAGCTGAAACAAAACCCGCCAAAACAGATATCAAAACACTCAGGCCAGTTTGGGCACTCCTTTGGGTGGGTGGCTGGGAGTCGCTCTTTTTTGTTAACATTCTAACAAGTCGCCAGACAGCAAAAACAACCAGGGCGGAAACCGCCACACCTACGCCCGCTACAATCAATATTGGCTTTGCATACAACTTTAATCGAGAATCAGCGTAAGCGCCTTCCTACCTTGTAGGAGTCTAGAGGCATTAAATTGCTAGCGTACTTGGTAATTGACCCGTAACCAATATTACTAATTGCCGTGTCCATATAGCTGTTGGTAAAAGACGCGCCGGCAGACATGGTTTTTGACGACTCCAATACCATTGTCGAATCTTTAAAATAGTCCACAGTACCCGTGGCTCCCTTCATAAACAAATCAGAGTCGGGTGAGATCCCCACTCGCAAATTACTAATGACAGAGTCAATCTTAAGGGTCTCAAAATTGTAATTGTAGGCGCCAAAAGAATATCTCTCAGCGTAACCAAAAGCCCGATAGTACATAAGAACGGCCACGGATTTTTGGCGCTATTGGATCGGGAAATTTTACCGTGGCGGTATCCGTAGCCAAATAAACATCCGCCTTTTTATAGGTGCTTTGGCCATAGTAGTAATCCATATAGTTAGGTTCGCTATACTACAAGCAAGGGTGCTGATAAGCTGGCGGAGCGACTGGCTTAGAATAGTCGTACTGAACACACTGTCTTTCCCTAATTATTTGGTACGCCAACAAACCCTCCGGCTCGACCTTGGGAAACCTAAAAGAAACCTCCTTAAGCGGAGTATCGCCACCGTTGTATAGCGCGACTCTTAAATACACCACCGCCCGACCGTTGCCCCTAAAAGTTACGGAATACGCATGGTCCTGACCGGTAAATGGGTTATGGTAACCGTCTCCGGGATACGGAGGCAAAACGGAAACCCTATCCGTCGTAATGGGTTCCGGCTTCATTTCCTGAGCCCTGAGTCGAGGGGAAAGACCAACTACCGACAACAAAAAAAAACGGCGGGAAATAGGGCAAAAGCCTTCCTCATACCTTACAATTTACTATTTGAGTCCAAAAAGTCAAATCCAGCGAACAGACGAAAGAGAATACGGAGACAAAACACTCACTTTGGTAGATAATCTTTAAGGTTAGAAGCGTCTATCGTAACGCTGGTTGCTTTCCCCTCCACAATCTCCTTAGCGACTTTACGGCAGATGGCGTCAAGTGTCCTATTGAGGCTTCTGATGCCGGAATCAAAACCAAAAGGCCTAACAATATTTGGCCACAAATCAGGGTCTATCTTCAGCTCGTCTGGCCTTAAGCCGGTTCTCGCGATGACTTTTGGCAACAAATAATCTCTGGCTATCGCTATTTTCTCCGGGTCGGTGTAAGAAGTAAGTTTAATAACCTCCATTCTATCTAATAAGGCGGCTGAAAGAGTGCCTAAATTGTTTGCTGAACAAATAAACATTACATCGCTCAAATCGACAGGGAAATCAACGTAATGATCCCTAAATTCGATATTCTGCGCCGGGTCCAAAATTTCCAAAAGCGTGGCCATAACATCCGCTCGCAGACCGGCCTCGCCCGAGGCCTTTTCGATCTCATCCAGCAGAATTACCGGATTCCTAACCTGCGTTTTGATTAAAGCTTTAATAATCTGACCCGGCTCAGCCTCCGGAAAAACCTTGCTCCTGCCACGCAACTCCAAGACCGAACCGATGGCGCCCATGGCGATACGCACAAATTTGCGCCCCAGCGCGTCCGCAATAGAAATCGCTAAGGTAGTTTTCCCAATGCCTTGCAAACCCACAAACAGTAAAATGGGTGAGCGGGCGATAACATCTTCTCCTTGGCGTTGCATTAACTTCATGGTCGCCAAATATTCCAAAATACGCTCTTTGGTGGTCTCCATTCCGTAATGATTTTTATCCAATAATCTTTTGGCCTCGGCCAAATCCAAACGGTCTTTCGTTTTAGCAACCCAGGGTATTGAAGACACTGTGTCTATGTATCGTGAAATATTGTCGAATTGCTCCGCATAGCCACCCGTCTGCGCCATCCGATTAAGACGATTAAGCATTTTGGTTATGCGTTCTTTAAGCTCCGCAGGCATACCTTGCACATTTTCGACCTTAGTGGAGAGCGCTTGGAGTTCTTCAAACTCGAATTTCTCGGGCCTGACCGAGGTAACAGTAGAAACCTTTTCCGGTGTTGTTAATACGGAGGATTCCCCATTTACAATTTTAGGTGTGGCAGAATTTGTTGACGCGGACGGACTGTCAAGTTTGATTTCGGGCATGGGTTCATTATATGCAACTACCAGGCAACAAACAATATGGGAACCTAACGACTAAAGGATCTTGGCCGCTGAGGTCGGTCGCCATCGTGATCCCGTGAGTTCCTACTGGAAGCTCGCCTATCGTCGCCTCGGCCAAAAGATGATCTAACTCGTCCACCATCGTCACCACCCGCAAACGAGGACCGCCCGTGGCCACTTCCAGTCCTACCAACCGAGGATCTCCCGCTGGAAACATAGCCAGGCTCCAATGCTCTTTTGGATAAAGAGATTTTTCCGTCGCTACCAACCCCAATGACCTTAACTTTAACCACATCACCCTCTCTAACCACACTGCGGGGATCGCTAATGAATCCGCCAGACATCTCACTAACGTGCAAAAGCCCATCCTTGCCGGGAAGAATATTAACAAAGGCTCCAAAGTCCACAACCTCTCTAACCGTACCCTCGTAAACCTCCCCCACCTCTACATCCTTAACAATACCTAAAATCATGTCAGCAGCTTTTTTGACCATCTCTTCATCGTTACCTGAAACCGCGATGTTGCCATCATCCTCGATGCCCAAAACGCACCCAGTTTTTGCCTCAATTTCCTTAATGGTCTTCCCGCCGGAACCTATAACCATACCTATTTTGGCTGGATCAATTTTGATCGACATAACTTTTGGTGCGTACTTACTGACTTCCTCGCGCGGTTTCGCGATAGTCTGCTCCAGTAAATCTATTACTTTTAATCTGGCTTCACGCGACTGCTCAAAAATTTTCGGCAAAAGATACATAGGAATTCCCGGCAGTTTCATATCGCTCTGTATTGCAGTGACTCCCGCGCGAGTTCCGGTCATCTTAAAGTCCAAGTGGCCGAACGCATCCTCCATATAAGCAAGATCGGTCATAATAACATGCTTTGTAAAATCGTCGTTGGCAATAAGACCTACACCCACACCACCAACAATGTCTTTAATGGGCACACCGGCATCCATCAAAGCCAAGGTCGAGCTACAGGTTGACGCCATGGAGCTGGATCCGCTAGACGACAGTGTCTCAGATACCAAAATAATCATGTAGGGGAATTCATCCTGTCCAGGTATTACAGGGCGAAGAGCTTTTTCCGCGAGCATCCCGTGCCCAATCTCCCTTGATCCGGGACTTCCCATTTTGCCGGTCTCACCAACGGAAAAGGGGGGAAAATTATAGTAGTGGATAAATCTTTTAGTCCGTTCGCCGTACATGTTCTGAATAAAGAGCTCCAAGGATGTCGATCCCAAAGTGGCGACGGTTAAAGTCTGCGTAACGCCTCTGGAAAATAACGCGCTACCGTGAGTTCTGGGCAAAACACCCACGCTGGCCTCCAGAGGACGGATGTCCAGGGGCCCGCGACCGTCTGGTCGCCTATTTTTGTCCAAAATAGTTTCCTGCAAAATGTGCTTTTCAACCTCGTCAAAGGCCCTAGCCAAGTCGCTCTTTTTATACTTACCCGCGAATTTTTCGTATAACTCGGCCTTAAGCAGATCCTGCCTATCTTTGATTTGCAACTTGTCAAAGGACGATTCCATCATCTCTGCAACTCTGCCACCTACAAGCTCTTTAACCTCCCTGTACATATCCGAATCAATTCTTTTGGATACATATACATATTTTTCGCCACTGGGATTTACCGCTTGGGCAAATTCGTTAATAAACTTGACGATGGGCGCCAAATTGTCCCGAGCAAAATCAATAGCCCCCAACACCTTTTCTTCTGGCAAAATGTCCACCTCCGCTTCCATAGCCAGGTATTTTCTATCCTCACCCACAAAAGATACCATCATATCGATTTTGGTATCTGGCTTGGTTTCATATACAGGGGGACACAACACATACGCGTCCTCAACATAGCCAACCCGCGCCGAAACCATGGGACCCTCCCAGGGTATTTTTGAAGCGTGCAGGCAAGCAGATGTCGCGATCATACTTAAAAACTCAGGGTCGCAATGTGGATCCAAAGAAAGAACTGTGCATGTCACCTGAACTTCGTCCATGTAATCCTTGGGAAACAGTGGACGAATAGCATGGTCAATAAGCCTCTTTACAATAACGGCATCGTCTGTAGGCTTGCCATCCCTCTTAACAAATCTAGAGGATTTTATCTGGCCACTGGCATACAATTTTTCTTCGTAATTTACTGTCAATGGGAAAAAGTCTATGTCCGGATTAGCCTGCCCGCTCACCACTGTCGCCAACACAACGGTCTCCCCAAAGCTGGCCTTGACCGCCATGTCAGCCTGCACCGCAAGCCGACCTGTCTCCAAAACAAGCCTCCTGCCGGCAAATTCAGTTTCTTTCGTTATGACTGGCATGATGACTTTGACAACTTGGAAGACGACCGCATCGTGTTGTTACTTCCTAGCCTCTTTTTTGTCTTTCTTGACAACCCTCTCAAATCTTTCCGGGTCTTTCTTCTTGAGGTAAGTCATAAGCCGGCGTCGTTTCCCCACCATTTGCAACAGCCCTCTTCTGGAGGAATTATCCTTTTTATGCGCCCTCAAGTGCTCCGAAAGCGCGTCAATCTTTTGAGATAAAAGAGCTATCTGAACTTCTGGCGAGCCCGTATCTTTCTCGTGAAGAGCGTTCTTTTTGATTATCTCCTTTTTTATTTCCTTCTTCATTGCCATAGCTTACAGTAGGCGAGTTTATCAGAAACTTTTGGACTTTTCAAGGCTTCTCACAAGTATTTGCCAATGTTCCTATTATGCTCATCCAAAGACACGGCGTAATGAGTAACACCAGTCGGATCGGTTAGGTAGTAGTAGTATTTGCTTTCGGCTGGATTTAAAACCGCCTCAATAGCCTCAAGTCCGGGGCTGCATATGGGAGCTGGCGGCAGGCCGGGAAACTTCCTGGTATTATACGGCGAATCTTTTGCCAAGTCCTCGGCGGTGAGAATCTTTGGCCACCACACCTTCTTACCATCCTCAATTACCGGAGCCACAGCGTACTGCGTTGTGGCGTCCGCCCCCAAGAGTCCACCTCCTTTGAGTCTTTTGATTAAAATACCGGCTACCAAAGCCCGATCTTCTTGCTTGTACACCTCACGCTCCACAATGGAGGCCAAAATCAAAACTTGATCCTCCGATAACCCCACTTTAGCCAAATTCTCCGAGGTCAGAATTTTCCCGGTTTTAGCTTTAAAATTAGCCCGCATAATATCAATTATCATCTTCTCATCAGCTCCACTATTAAAATCGTAGGTGTCCGGGAACAGTCTGCCCTCATAATCTTTTGCTAATTTTAGGAATTTATCATAATCAACATTGTCAAATTTTTCCGACGCCTCTTGGGCAATCTCCTCCACCCGCCAACCCTCCAAAAAAGTGATTCTTGTGTCATCCATACCCCGACCAAACAGCGCCACCAATTTTTTTACGGAAGTCCCCGCCGGAATTTTATACACCCCAGCCTGCAAGTTGCCCTGCAAATTGTTTAGAACAACATAAATATCAAACAATGACTTAGAATTTATAAGCCCTTCCGCATACAGTCGACTGGAGATTGACGACGCCCCCTCGCCACGGTTTATTTTAAACACTTTTTCGCGGTCATTTTGCGCTGGCCGGTTTAGAGCAACATTGTAATAGAAATACATCAGGGCTGGCAGGAGGAAAAAAACCACCACAACCGCCATTGTTATATACAAAGGCTTTTTCTTGGGATCCAGACTATGGTACCTCTTTTCATCCTCTACCGGCCGGCGTTGCTTTTGGCTCTGCGTCTCGCTGTCAAGAATGTATCGGCCTTGCCCTTGTTGGTTGCTCTCTAGCATGTGGGACATTATAGCTTAAATCTTTGGATGAGGTAAAATATCCATGCAGGAAGCAGGTTGGTCGCTCCTTGCGTACGCAGGGGGAGGAAAGTCCGGACCGCATAGAGCAGGGAATGGGGCGCAAGCTCCAGCAGGAAACTGCCGGTGTCAAAGCCTGAAAAGGCGGAGAATGGTGGGTGAAACAACACCCTCCAAGAGCAACAGTGACGATTTTTCTCCTAAGTCGAAAGATACGGAGGAAAGTGAAACGGGCAATCCCACCCGCGGAAACCCACGAACTTGGCGTTTGAGCTGGCTCGGCAAGCCATAAAGCTGGGTATTAGATAGATGGCCAACTAAAACAGAATCCGGCTTACTCGCTTCCTGCGTAATTGAGAATCCTTTTTAAAACGACATAGCCAATCATCACACACGGCACAGCGATTAAGGTGCCCACAATACCAAAAAAGTTGGTAAACGCAATAACAGAGATGAGTATAGCCAGCGGACTGAAACCAGAGACCTTCTGCATAATGCGGGGGACAAGAAGATTATTTTCCAATTGCTGAATTAAAATGCACAGCCCGGCGACAATGAGCCCTTTCACCGGCGATTGCGTAAAAGTTATGGCCGTGGCTAAAACTCCGCTTATCACAGGTCCTATCATAGGCACAAACTCCAGAAGTCCCGCGATAACAGCTAAAGCCAAAGCATACTCAATACCCACAGCCCCAAAAGCAATAAAAGACGCCAGCCCAACAACCAGCATCAACAACGCTTGACCCTTTATCCATTGGGATATAGAAATCTCAATCTCATAAATTGTTTCCTCAACTTCGTCGCGCATTTCCATCTTAAATAAAGATAATAACTTAGCTTTTATATTGTCCCAATCTAAAGACATATAAAGAGAAAGGAAAAAAACGGAAACCAAAACCGTAATATTGGAAAACACTGAATAAGAAACTGAAAGAACGCTTGACGTAGCTCTGGCTAGTTGAGGAAGCAAATCCGCGGTAGACAGGCCGAACTGCTCTAACCCGCCAAAACTGGCGAGCATACTCGGCAAATTTTCTAAAAGTTTGCGTACCTCCTTGACAAGCGGCGGTATGCCCACTGTAATCAAACCCGAACCTAGCGCTATCAGCAAAAGGTAAACTACATACACCGCAACACTACGCCTAATTCTCCTTCTTACCAACCTCTTTACGGACTGCTCTACAGCAACTGCAATCAACAAGGAAACCCCCAAGATAGCAAAAACCGAACTCATCCGATAAACCACATACCCTAAAAGGGCCACGCCAGCAAAGGCGAAGGCGGTTTTAAGTGAAATAACAATATCCTTATCTTCCATTTAGGTTAGATTCTACAAGATAATACAGCCGCTCGTCAAAGTTTGGATCTGAAATATCAAACCAGGATATGCTGGAATTGCGTTTGAACCAGGTTTGTTGTCGCCTGATGTAAGCATGCATGTCAAATTTTGCCCGTTGCTTAGCATCTTCCGCACCAACCTGACCCGATAAATAACTAACAACGGTCCTGTAGATGAGACCGCCTAGCCTGTGGGATTTGGGAAACATTTTTTTGATCTCTTTTACCTCGTCAAATAGGTCAGGGCCAAATATCTCGTCAACCCAGGCGTCCGCTCTTTTGTATAGGTTTTCCCTATTGCTTGTCAGACCTACATATACAGGGTTAGTTAACAAAGCAGATCTTTCCCGCGAAATTTCCCTACCCAAAGATTTTTCTATAGCTCTAATCATCCTGACGGGATTTTTTGTATCTGTTTTTTCATACACTGCCGGGTTTAGATCCAATAATTTTTGCCTCAACTGCGCCAAACCCAACAAATCCAAATACTTCCGCAACTCCAAATCCGGCCCAACCCCAACGAGCGGAATCTTGCCGGCTAATGAATCTATGTAAAATCCCGTGCCTCCAACCACAAAAATATTTTTCCCGTCACGGGAAACTCTGGGAAGAATTTTTTCACAGTACTTTACAAAATCGTGGGAAGAAAAATACTGGTCAGGATTGACCAAATCGTAACCATACACATCAATGCCGTCTATAACCCACCTATCTTCCATGCGCACAACCTTTGATGCTCGGGCATTAATGCTCGCCTTAGAACCGAACTTGGGAATCGGAAGCTTTCCGGTCCCTATATCCATGTATCTAACCACCTGCCTGGAATCGGCGGAAATTATTGCGCCATTGAATTTTTGGCATAATTTTAATCCCAAAGAAGTCTTGCCTGTGCAAGTCGGACCTAAAATGATAAAGGTTTTTGTCACCATAAATTCAGTCCACCAAAGTCTCCCGCCAAATTTTTGTAAGATACGCATGCCGCCACTTCTTCTCCCTAAGCGGGACATCGTCAGCATATAGTTTTTCCGCCAGCGTCCCCTTGCGAGCCGAGTACATAGAAATAAACGCCACCCTAAACTTAGCTTTTTTAAACAACGTCACTGTGTCCATAAATTGCTCACGCGTCTCGCCAGGAAAACCCACGATCGCATCCGTACCAAGCTCGATATCCGGTACCGCCCTTCTAATGGCATTAACCAAGGAAGTAAATTCCTGCGCGGTGTGGCGACGATTCATTTTTTTAAGCACCTCGTCATTACCGGATTGGACCGCAATGTGCAAGTACTTTGACATTTTGGGCAATTTCAGGGTATCAACCAACTCTTGCGTAAAGTCAAACGGATTTGACGAAATAAACGCTAACTCCTCCAAGTTAGGCAGCTGCCTGACTTCTTTAAGTAGGTCGACGAAAGGGGTCCACCGACTTTCCCCCGCCCTAATCTTCATTTTTTCCTCCGCGCCCAATCCCCACGAGTTAACATTTTGCCCGCACAACATGATCCGCGTGTAACCTCGGTCGAGCAACTCCTTAACTTCCCGCAAAATAACCTCTTTGGAACGAGATGTCTCTTTACCACGCGCGTACGGTACAACACAAAAGCTACAGAAATTGTCGCAACCAGTAGAAATATTCACATAGGCAAAATTTTTATTGGGTTTGTTAACTTTCTGTCCGACATTTTCCAACTCCCACCCCAAATGGTAGTCCACAACCGGGTGAATTTTTTCCGCTTCAAGTTCTTTTGTCGATTGCAAAATATTTGGCAAATTAAAAATCTCCGCTGGACTAATAAACTGATCAACCCAAGGCATTTTTTTCCTAAGGTCAGCAAGCTCAAACCTTTTGCGTTCCCCCACCGCCGAACCCACCATACATCCAGCAAGAAAAATTACAGGTCTTTTACCCATTTCTGCTAGCACTTTTTTAACCATCTTGCCCATACCGTAAACTTTGTCCTCGCTTTTTTGACGGACGGAACAGGAGTTGATAATCAATAAATCGGCGTTTTTGAGCACTTCCCCCAGTTCTGCGTCCTCATTGACTGCTTTTCCATCGGTCTCACTTTGCGCCGGCACAAACCTCTCCCACCCCAAGGCCTCCAAAATCCCCCCCATCGTCCCCGAGTCCGCCATATTCGCCTGACAACCAAAAGTTTTAATAAAATACTTTCTTGTGGCGTACATATCAACGGAAATTATACTCGAACCCTCAGGTCAATGGTATTATTCATAAGTGCAAAGTCTCATCGAAAGCGAGCTTAACCCTCAACAACTTAGAGCGGTCAGTCATGTCGCGGGACCGGCGCTGGTTGTGGCGGGACCTGGCAGCGGAAAAACCAGAGTTTTAACTTACAGAGTTGCCCACTTGATAAAAGAACACAACATCCAACCTGACCGAATTTTGTGCGTAACCTTTACAAACAAGGCCTCAACGGAAATGAAAACCCGCGTGGAGAAATTGCTGGATACCAAAGATTTGCTCTATTGGTGCGGAACTTTCCATTCTATTTGCGTGCGAATCTTAAAAAAAGACGGCTGGCAAAACGGTATTGCGCCAAATTTTTTAATCTACGACGCCGAAGATTCCGAATCAATTATAAAAAGCCTTATTAGATCCATGAATCTGGATCCCAAAAAAGTCAACCCTAAAACGGTACTTGAAACAATTTCCAGCGCTAAAAACGAGCTGATTTCTCCACAGCAATATCACATGTACGCGCGAGGAATTTTTCAAAAAACCGTGGCTCAAATTTATCCCAAGTACCAAAAGCTTCTATCCGACAATAACGCTTTAGATTTTGACGACCTGTTGTTTGAAACCGTTAATCTGCTAAAAGCGTCGCCGGAAGTTCTAAATAAATACCAAACTCAATTTGGATTTATCATGGTCGATGAATACCAAGATACAAACAGGGCTCAATATCAAATTACTAGACTCCTGTCCCAAAAGAGTCAAAATTTATATGTAGTGGGCGATATGTCGCAGGCAATATATAGTTTTAGAGGCGCGGACTATAGAAATATTCTTAACTTCAAATCCGACTACCCAAGCGCAAAAGTATACAATCTAGAACAAAACTACCGCTCAACCCAAAGTATTTTAGACATAGCAAAAAGCGTTATAAAAAACAACACAACGCATATTCCTCTTAATTTATGGTCAGAAAAGATCGGCGGTGACGCGCCTATTTTCTACACCGGGGAAAGCGAAAAAGACGAAGCCAACTTTATCTGCGAAGAAATTAAAAAATCCAACCGGCCGTACGGGGATTTTGCTGTCTTGTACCGAACAAACGCGCAATCCAGGAGTTTGGAAGAAGCGTTTATCAGAAACGCCATTCCTTATCAAATTTACGGGGGCCTAAAATTTTACGCCCGCAGAGAAATCAAGGATATTGTGGCCTATTTGCGGGTAATCCATAATCCAAGGGACACGGTTTCCTGGGATAGAATAATTAACATCCCGCCAAGGGGCATTGGAGACAAGGCCAGGGAACTATTAAAACAAAGTGGTTGGGAACTTGCCGACATTGTGGCAAAAACCAGACTACCCTTTGATGAATGGACTAAAGCAAAACAGGTCAAATCTACTCTGGAACTTATGGATGAGGTGATAGAAGAAATCGGCTATTTAAACTATCTGAACGACGGTTCTGAGGATGGGCTATCCAGAGTTGAAAACATCAAAGAACTGCGTAGTGTGGCATCAGAATTTGTTGACCTGGAAGAGTTTTTGGAGAATGTCGCCCTGATAGAAAGCTCAGATAAACCCGTAAGAAAAAACCACTCTACCCAAAATTTTGTATCTTTGATGACCATTCATTCCGCCAAGGGACTGGAATTCCCTGTGGTTTTTCTCGCTGGCATGGAGGAAGGGCTTTTTCCGCATTCACAGTCGCTAGGCGAGCTCATGGAACTGGAAGAAGAACGCCGACTATGTTATGTCGCAGTGACGCGGGCAATGGAGAAACTCTATTTCACTAACGCTGGCTTACGAATGTATTTTGGCAACATCCAATCAAACCCGCCCAGCCGATTTTTAAGCGAGATTCCCAAGGAGCTAATTAAAATCGTCAGAGCAAAAAAGTCGTCCCTTCCCATGGAAAGCAAAAATCTAGCTAAGGATATCGACGACTTTTTGAGCGAAATGGATTCCAATCGGAGGAACTTTTCATGGTAGCCACCTACATAGCCAAAAAGGCGTTGGGGCAGAATTTTCTGACCGACCCGTCTGTCGCCAAGTTGATGGCGGACGCTTTGACAATCCAGACAGGCGACGAGATTATCGAAATCGGAAGCGGAACGGGGGTTGTTACAAAACCACTGGCGGAAATTTGTCAACAACAAAAGGCTTACCTTACTGCTGTGGAGTTTGATGTTGACCTAATCCCCATTTTAGAGTCAAGAATTCCTCAAAATGAGAATGTAAAAATAGTAAACGCCAATATTTTAAACTTTCTGGACGTCTTTAAAATCCCGCAAAATACCGGATTCAAACTGATCGGTTCACTACCTTATAATATAACCTCCCCGCTTCTTCACCGGTTGATAAAGCTGGAACCAATACCCGATACTTGCGTCTTTTTGATGCAAAAGGAAGTCGGTCAAAAAATCTGCGAGATCGCGCCGGATTCCAACTATCTCTCCGTTTTTGTCCAAACTTTTTATGAACCAAAAATTTTACGGACCGTGGACAAAAGCCTGTTTGATCCAATTCCTCAAGTTGATGGGGTTGTAATAAAACTAGAAAGAAAACCCCCTGTTATGAACTTATCGGAAATTTCCCGTTACGAGAAATTCCTCCATCACGCTTTTTCTCACCCCAGAAAAATGCTAAATAAGGTTTTTAATAAAGAGGAATTAGAAAGATATCATTTTGACGCAAGAAACAGGGCGCAAAATTACGGTTGGCAGGAGTACCTAAGGGCGTTTCTTTCCAAATTCTAAGTGAGGATAGAGTTGTAGGAAGTTAAAAGGGCCCGAAGCCATTTTTGTCGACCGCGAGCCCTCTAACGGCTCGCTTTAAAAAGCAAGCCGTAGCTCTTTTGTAACCCGCCCATTGGCGGAATTACTAATATAACTTATAATACAGCCAACAAAAATATGCAACTCCAAAAGCACATTGTCCAATCCCCAGAGTGGGCGGAATTTAAAACGGCCTACGGCACAAAAATGGTGAAGTGCGGAGAATTATTTTATTCAAAGCATCGACTGCCGTTTTCATCATATTATGTGGCATACTGCCCAAAGGTTAACCCCTGGACGATTGATTGGGAAACGCTAACCGATTCGCTCAAAAATGAAAACTGCGTGAGCATCAATTTTGATGTCCCGAATGTATTGAAGGCAACAGAGGAAGAAAATTTAGCAACTGATATCTTTGGATATCGCTGTCAAAAGTCCGCTAGAGAAACCTTTGCCAGCAACACCATACTTGTTGATTTAACCAAATCGGAAGATGGATTATTGAGCAACATGCACCCAAAGCACCGCTATAACCTGAAGCTAGCTCAGAGACACGGTGTAACAGTAGAAAGAGTTAAAAACCAAGAAGGATTTGAAGAGTTTTTCAACCTGCTATACGCGACATCACAACGGCAAAGATATTATATCCACCCCAAGCACTACTACCAAAAGGCTTGGGAGGTATTATCCCAAAAAAACTTGTGTCACATTTTGACAGCCAAGTATAACGGGGTCGGGTTATCTTCCTGGATGCTTTTTACTTACCAAGGAGTACTTTACTATCCGTATGGGGGATCGTCGGAAAAATTCCAGAACTACTTCCCTAGCAATCTGCTGGGTTGGGAGGCGATTAGATTAGGTAAATCCCTTGGTTGCCATACGTTTGATATGTGGGGCGCGGCAAAAAATCCTAACGATCAAACAGACCCGTGGTGGGGTTTTACAAACTTTAAATTAAAATTTGGCGGGCAATTGGTGGAATTCATGAATTCTTACGATTATGTCGTAAACGAGAAAATTTACAAAATGTTCAATTTGGCAAACGATATTCGATGGAAAATTCTGAAATTAATAAGATAATTGACATAAGACAATCTCCGGAGTGGGGGGAATACCTTAAATGGCTAGGTTGGCAGAAACTATCCTTAAATACACATAAGAACTTGCATTTTTTGAGGTTGGGGTTTTTGACTGTTGCAAAGATGCAAAGACCGCACAATCTTACGCATGACGACCTAGAAAAACTGGACGAATCGGCAAAAACCCACGGATTGGCGTTTGTTAAACTGGAGCCCTCTTTGGGACAAGATCTGGACATTCTTGATAAAGCAGGCTTTAGGACTAGCTTATCTCCTCTTTCTCCACCTTCAAGTATTTTTATCGACCTACTGAAACCCACAGATGAGCTTTGGAACAAGCTAAGTCCTAGCGTAAAATATTCCATCAACAGGGCTAAGCGCGAGGGCGGTAGGGTTGAAATCTTTGCAAACCCTGTCGACAAGCAAATAGCCGAGGCGCATCCAATAATAACGGAAACTGCAAGATTGCAAAAATTCCCTGCTCCCGACATAGATGATCTACATAAAAAAAGGGATTTATGGCAAGAAAATTTTGTTTTGGCGACTGTAAGGAATCCCGCTGGTGAAATCTGCGGGCTAAAAATCTTTTTGGGATTTGACGGCAATATCTGGTACATGCATGGGGGAACATCAAACAGAGGGAGAAAAACTAAATTCGGCTATTTGTTATTATGGGAGTCAATCTCGTACTTAAAAGACCGTGGTTACAGGTTTCTTGATCTGGAAGGCAAAGACGACAACAGGTTTCCCAACTTTACTAAAGGCTGGGGAGGGTTTTCCCACTTCAAAGAGCGTTTTGGGGGGATGAATATAAAATTCTCGCAACCATACATTAAGTACTACAACAGGGGTTTAAAAATACTTGCAAATCTGGTAGGTTCGACCGTTCCTCTTTAAGAATTTTTCTGAGCGTAAGGACATAAACCATTATAGTCGCACCATTCGCAGTGCTTCCCAGGCGTCGGGGGAAAACTGCCTGACTTCATGGTTTCAACAACTCCTTCCGCCTCCGTAACTTGCTCTTTTATCTGATCCAAAGATTTGCGTGAACTCACCTTTTGCAAGTCTTCGATAAAGTATAAGGACAGGACCTCCGGCTCAAATCCAAGACTCTCCCTGACCGCCCACGCATACAGAGATGTTTGTAAATCTTTGTCCACTTCCTTTTGCTCTTTAAGTTTGCCGGTTTTATAGTCAATGATCTCAACCCTTTTCCCGCCCAGTCTGTCTATTCTGTCAACCCGGCCAGAAAACTCCACCCCAGCCAATTTTAAATGCACAGTTTTTTCCAACTCTAAAATGTTTTTGTCCAAATCCTTTTCTTTGTCATAGTAGGAGCGTAAAATTTCCACACCAGAGTCGAATCTGTTTTTCCTGTGTCGAGCATCTATATACCCAGTGTCGTCCCAATGTTTTTTGTACAACTCCAAAAACCTTTCAAAAGTTACTTGCTTGTGGCCCAGACGATTCTCCCTATGAAAATCGCGCAGGGTATTATGTATCGTATTTCCAAAGGCTAAGACATAACTAGGTTGACCAGGCACATTTAGAACATAGGCAAATTTATATTTGAACGGACAGGTTTGATAAGTGGAAATTTGCGTGTAATTTACATAGTCTAGGTTGAAACTTTTTACGCAGCGAGAAATCTTCCTATACGCTGAATCAGACCCAAACATGGAAAGCTGACCCCGTTGACCGTTAGGCAATAAACCCACTTTGTTTTGTCCAGTGACCAAAATACCGGTTTCCTCAAGAAAACCTGAGCGAATTGCGTCCCTTTTCCCGCCGTAGTTCTTTGCGTAAGTTAAAAATAAATACCTCTTGGCCCTCGTCATGGCAACATAAAATAATCGTCTTTCTTCCTGTAGATGCTCATCGCCTGCGGGCAGAGTCTCCTTTATGACGTCGCTAGGAATTTCAATCAAGTCCTCCCTTTCCCGTGACGGGAATCTGCCCGACACTAAGTTAACCATAAAAACGGCTTGGTACTCTAGTCCTTTTGCGGCGTGGACGGTGGACAAACTCACGGTGTCGATGTCCTCAATTTCTGCCTGGGCCGGATTGTCGCCAGCCTCGATCATTAGATCCAAATACTCCAAAAAATCCAAAATTGTGGGCGTAGTTTGATAATCTCTATAGTAATCTCTTTCAAAAGACTTAATCTGGTCCAAAAATAAATTTAGATTCCTCAGGGCAAGCAGGTTTTCTGTAGTTTCTTGCTTGGCGTATAAGCTTAAAATACCAACATCGCTCACCAGATTATAAACAAAATTAGAAGGTGTAAATTTCAACATACCCTTGCTCAAAGCATGAATCCTGGCGATAAAGGCCCTTACCCTTTCGTTTTTGGAAAGTTGAAGGCAATCCCACAAATCCAGCTTTTTGAATCTGGCCTCGGACAAGAGCCGTGATAATTCAACCTGTGGAATATCAAAAACTGGATTGCTCAGGGCGCGAAATAGGCTTATCCCATCCATTGTGTTGGCTAAAACACGCAGTATCGCCATAACATCCTTAACTTCTTCTCTGTCGTACAAGCCTCGATTCCCTACCACCTGGTAAGGAATATCTGCCGATCTTAGAGCGACAACAAAAGGGTCCAGATGGTTGTTAGCTCGCGCCAGAATAGCAATATCCCCGTAAGAAATACCTGGATCGGCCTCAAGCAATTGGCGGATCTTCCCCACAACAAAACTCACTTCCTCCTCCAATGTGGAAAATTCAACCACCTGGGGCTCCGTCCTCGATTTTTCTTTCTCCGCAATAAGCTGTTTACTTATATTTAACTTACATTCCAATGTATCCGGATTATTGTTTTGTATAAGATTATATGCGGGGTCCAAAATCTGTTGACAGGAACGATAATTCTTAATCAGAGTGACCATACCAGACTTCTTGTAGTCCCTCTGGAATTCTAAAATATTAGAGATAGCGGCGCCCCTAAATTTATATATGGATTGAGAATCATCTCCCACCACAAGCAGACTTCTTCCCACAACTTCTCGTAATGGGAAAAGTTTTTTAATCAATTCGTACTGGGCAAAATTAGTGTCCTGAAATTCGTCCACCATAATATGTTTGAATTGCTGTTGATATTTTTTTAGCACGGTAGGACGACTTATAAACAATTTTAGACACCACAAAATTAAATCACCAAAATCCACATAAGACTTTTTAAGTTTAAGCTCCTGATACTTGGTATAGAAATTAGATAGTTCCCGCCAGCGCCTCTTTTCATCAGCTTCACCCATGTACCCGTCTGCAAATATCGCAAACTCTTTGTCGTCAATAGCCTCGTCCTGGAGCCGTGAGACAAACTTGAGCATGGCGGAAATAAATTTTGAGGGATTTCCAAGAGGCCGGTAGTAGTCCAAATCAAAGTCAAAAAGATTCTTTCTAACTAAAAGCCACTGTTTTGGATAAGTTAAGATCTGATAGCTGATATCCAAACCAATCTCCAAACCCTCTCTTCTCAAAATTCTATCGGCAAAGGAGTGGAAAGTGGCAACCCAAGGCTCTTTGTAACCAAGAGGCATTACATCGCCGATTCTTTGCAACATCTCACCGGCGGCTTTATCGGTAAAAGTAAGGGCCAAAATAGCGTCTGGATCCACGCCTTTCTCCTGAATTAGATACCTGACCCGCTCCGTAATCACTCGCGTTTTCCCCGTCCCCGCGCCCGCAACTACAATCAACGGCCCTTGGTCGTGCTCAATAGCTTTTTTCTGTTCCGGATTTAGATTAAGCGACTTTCCCACCCGCTAATTATACTTGACTTACCCAAATTTGCACCGCAAATTTGGGTCTGGTGAGTATGTAATCGGCTAATGAGAAAAATTCGAGTTAGACGAGTGTATAGCAGCTCGCATGCTGTATAATTCCCTAGTCATGTTTGGGAAGCTTTTTGACTCAAATGAGCGACAACTTAATAGAATCAGACCTTTGGTAACGGAGATAAATGCGTTAGAAAACTGGGCAAAAGGGCTGGGTCGGCAGGACATGGTTAATCAAACTAATCAGTGGATTAACGAACTTAAAAATCTAGATGACAGCGCTCAAAAGGAATATTTAAACACCATTTTACCTAAAGCCTACGCCCTAGTAAGGGAAGCATCGGTAAGGACATTGCAAAAACGCCATTTTGATGTCCAGTTGCTGGCAGGCATTGTGCTACACCAAGGAAAAATCGCTGAACAAAAGACCGGGGAGGGGAAAACGCTTACTGCCACTTTGCCTCTATATCTTAACGCCCTCACAGGAAAAGGCGTCCACCTTGTAACTCCCAACGACTATCTTTCCAGGCACGGAGCGGGCTGGATGGGACCAATCTACACTTACTTGGGGTTAAGGGTTGGGGTGATAATGCAAGAGCGGGCTTTTGTTTATGATGAAAGCTACTCCAACCCCGAATTTCAAGATGAATATGCCAAACATCTTAAGGAGTCGCCCAGAAAACACGCCTACCAGTGCCACATAACTTACGGAACCAACCACGAATTTGGCTTTGATTACCTGAGGGATAACATGGCCCGCTCCGTATCTGATGTTGTTCAAACCAACCCGAATAACGATTATGGGTCTCATAATTTTGCTATTGTTGACGAAGTAGACTCAATATTGATAGATGTTGCGCGAACCCCACTTATAATATCCACCACGGCGCAAAAACCCTCAGAACGGTATCACAAGGCAAATCAAATCGTCAAAAATTTAATTAAAGACCAAGACTACGAGGTTGATGAGAAATTTAGAACCTCCACACTTACAGACTTAGGCATTAGACGGGTGGAGAAAATGCTTGGCGTAACAAACCTTTACGAACAGGATTTTGAGATGGTTCACTTACTAGAACAGGCCCTCACGGCAAATTCCCTTTACGAGAAAGACAGAGATTATGTTGTTAAAGAAGGACAAGTTGTTATTGTGGACCAATTTACTGGCCGCCTTTTGCCTAACAATCGATATTCTCACGGGTTACATCAAGCCCTTGAGGCCAAAGAGGGTGTGACTATCCAGCAAGAATCCCGAACCTTGGCAGAAATTTCGTATCAAAATTATTTTAGGATGTACAAAAAACTAGCTGGAATGACGGGAACCGCGGAAACCGAAGCGGAAGAGTTTTACAAGATCTATAAACTCGAAGTGGTTGTAATCCCAACCCACAACCCCATGATCAGAAAAGACTACAACGATGTTATTTACAAGACAGAAGCGGCAAAATTTAAAGCCGTGGCCGACGAAATTGCGGAGCGACACAAAAAAGGACAGCCCGTACTAGTAGGCACCACCTCGGTAGAAAAGAGCCAAATGCTTCATGAACAACTAAAACGTCGCGGAGTGCCACACGAGATTCTAAACGCCAAAAACCATGAAAGAGAAGCGTTAATCATCGCCCAAGCAGGCAGAAGGGGGGCGGTTACAGTTTCTACCAATATGGCGGGGCGCGGCGTGGATATTATTCTGGGAGGCGATCCCTGCACTCCGGAAGAGCAGGAGGAGGTTAAAGCCTTGGGAGGGTTGCATGTCATAGGAACGGAACGACACGAAGCAAGAAGAATAGACAACCAGCTGCGAGGGCGAGCGGGAAGACAAGGAGATCCGGGGTCCTCTAGATTTTACATTTCTCTGCAAGACGACTTGATGCGGATTTTTGGTGGCGAGCAGATGAAAAACCTTATGGACCGCTTTGGCATGGAGGAAAACACACCATTAGAGGCGGGGTTGGTGAGTAGGTCCATAGAAAATGCCCAAAAAAAGGTGGAGGGGTTTCATTTTGACAGTCGGAAACGTGTTGTAGAAATGGACGATGTCATGAACGCGCACCGGGATGTGGTGTATAAACTTAGACGGAAAATACTCTCTTTTACCGAGCTGGCGGAGACAACCGCATCCCAAATACCCGATCACATTAGAGAAAACTCAGAGTGGATTGTAGGCAAACTTGCGGAAAATACAGATTTTACTCGCGATTTTTGGGAAAAAATGAAGAATGGGTTTGGAGAAATCCCCTGGCATCTTATATTTGCGGACAGCGCACTACCGGTAATTGATATAAACTGGATGGATCATTTGGTCGACATGGACAACCTGCGCGAGTCAACCGCGTTAAAAACTTACGCCCAGCGCGACCATCTAGTGGAATATAAAACCGAGGGTCATGAACGATTTGAACTTTTGATTAAAAAAATATACTCGGAGATATGGCAAAGGTTGCTTAATATTGAAGCCCAAGTAGCACCCAGAGATCAGCAGGGATTAACAAGTCAACCAAACATTAAGATACCGCAAACAAAGGTCCAAAAAAACGACGGCTTACTGGCGATGGGTCAAATAAAATACCAGCGCGGGGAACTTCATTCCGGCGTAACCGCCGAAGACGATGCGCCAAGAGGATATAAGGTAGAAGAAGTAAAATCCGGCCAACCCAAAGTAGGTCGCAACGACCCCTGCCCTTGTGGGAGTGGGAAAAAATATAAATTTTGTCACGGACAAAATTTGCGATAGTAATCTAAAATTTTGTCACGGACAAAATTTGCGATAGTAATCTAAAAAACTGCCACGGTAAGAACTAGCTAGCCGTTTTTTCTCTCGGAAATGTTAGGTTCACGACCGTAGTTGGGGAGTTTAGCTCCCGCGGAGGTAATTTTTCCCGTCGCAAAGTTAAAGGTATTGGCAATTGCCGAGCCGATTTTTAGTCCTGTAAAAGAATCGCCCGGGCCTTCAAAATAGTCGATGAAAACATCCTCCGGCTTGAGATTGTGGCCTTTTAAAAATTGTGAGATGGTAGAAACCACATCAATGTCGCCCTCTTTTTGGTCCAATATTTTTTCGTCTTCGTACAGAGTGGCTTTGTTTAAATACCGCCTTGAAGTGTCTAAATATATTTTGTACATAAACCAACCCTATACTGCCAACCCTTCAACAACTATGCGCCTTGTGGACTCGTCGATAGCCGTAAAATACACCTTAATAGTGTCTGGAGGCAAAAATTTCCCCGCCAACTCAGGCCATTCTATCAAAACTAGAGAATGTTGTTGCAAAAACATTTCCTGCAATCCCAAATCCAAAACCTCCTCTTCGGAGGTCAGTCTATAAAGGTCGATATGGTGGATGACTTGAATATCTGTCTGAAAACCAATGGGCGAGCGCGGATCCGACGAGTCGGATGTCCCGCCTTGGCGGGACAGAGACCCGCGAGTCGGAGACGCGCTCGCCGAACGAATATACAACCGATGAATTACAAAAGTTGGACTCTGTACCCGGGAGTCAAAACCAAGTGCTTTAACCAAAAAAGCCGTAAAAGTCGTCTTGCCAGAACCCAAGTCGCCATACAAAGCCAAAACCATACCGGCTTTAAGCTTTTTAGCTACGGCCTTAGCCAATTCTTCAGTTTTTGCGGTAGATGTGGATAAAATCTCCATACTAGCAACGCAAAGCTCAACGCGCCCAACAAATCAATTAAAACATCCGACATTTTACCACTTCTTAGCGGAGTAAAAAGCTGATGATACTCGTCAAAAAGTCCATACAAGCCTGATAAAATTACAGAAAGCAAAAAAGACCCAGTCGCGCGATAAAAAGAGAGGCACAAAGTGCCATAAATAAGAAAATGCGCCACTTTTCGACTTGACCGGTCAACCTGGTAATCCTGCGAGATCCTCATGTCGGACCTGGACGACGACCAAAACAAAAACGAGCAAATTAGTATTGCCGGTAACCACTTTTTAACCAAAACCATTAGGAGATTTTAGCAGACCGTAAAGAAAAAAAGCAGGCGCAAGATACCAAATGTACAGTTGCGGTGGGTCGCGGGATTTATCTATCTGCGACACCGGGGAAGCTTCCGCACTTTTCTGACCGATGTCGTCGACGGAATCAGTCTTCTTCAACAGATTCTCGTTCAAAAGATCCGTATAAGTTTTGTAGTAACCAATTCCCCAAACTTTCTTGACGGGGGTCTTATAACTTTTTCCCATCAAGTTGTCGTAAATGACAAAACCTAACAACAGGGGATCGTGCGAACTTTCTACGCCAAAAAACCTGACCACCATTTGTTCGCGCAAATACGGCAATAAACTGTTGAAATCCGCTATACCGATGTATCGTTGTGAATCGAGATTATAGATCTCCACCGCCCCGCCGGATATAAGTGGCCTAACCGTCAGGCGTTTCTGATCCTTCATGTCAAAATCTTTAATATCCCAAATAAACTTAATAATGATCTCTTGCCCATCTTTTAAAAGATTGTTGGATTGCGTAAAATCAAAATAAATTCCCGGGTAGGTGTCCTGAATTGCCAAAACCGCCTTAGTAGTTCTAACGCATATAGATATAAAAATTAAAAGAACAAGAAACCACTTCCACACAAGCAAACTCTATTTCTCAGGCGTGCCGTGGTCAAGATCTTGACTTCTAGAATTAATAGAATTTGTTGTCAGAACAATTAATTTACCGAATGTGCAAGTAGTAACTCACCACTCCGCCCCCATGATCGATAGCCGCATAATTCATACCCACGCCATAGCAATTCTGAACGCTTCTTACATAAACCCCATCGGCCGGAGCGTAAATTTTAATGTTGTCGTCAACCATGTCTATGCCGGTATGCGTCCCTCCCGGGTAGCGCCACGACCAAGGTGTCTTGCCAAACCTCTGCGTAATTTGCGGACTTTCCATGGGCCAATCCCAGTCTCCGCTACCTATTGTGGTCGTACCCGTACTATAATGATAAGTATAAACAGATTTTGGTTTTAGATACTTTTCCGCATTCACAACAGCGCCGTTCTTTCTAACCTCAAAATGCAAATGAGAACCCGTGGAGCAGTACGGCGCCCCAGAGTTGCCCATGTAGGCTATAACATCGCCCTTTTTCACTTTGGAACCATTGGAAAAATTAATCCCCGCGACAATGCCCTGAATCGCCTCTAATTCTGCCTTAGCCTGCCTCAAAAGCTCTTGGTACTTTTCCTCGTTGTTTTGGGTCTCTTCCAGCAACTTCTTTTTTTCTATCTTTTTCGCGTCGAGCTGATTACTATATACCTCCAGGTTTGCTTTTGTCTGCTCAATTTGCTTCTTTAATGTCTCTATCTGGTCTTTTTTCTCGCCTAACAAGCCCTTTTGCTTGTCATACACGCTTTTAGTTTCTTCCATCTGGTCCAAAAGTTTTTTGTCCTGCAAAGACATTGTTCGCAAGTACTCTAGTTTCTGAACAAGACCGCTTAAATTTGTCGACCCAAAGATGATATATAGTGGCGAAGTCTCAATGCTCTCATACCTAGCTCTTGATCTTTTGCCTAAAATCTCCGTCTGATAGGAGATGGTATCCGTAAGTTTGATAAGTCTGGCGCCTAAATCGTCAATATCTTCCTCCATCTTTTTAATCTGATTATTCCGTCTGACTATCTCCGCGTTGGCCTGCTGAATTTTTAGCTCAGTTAAGTTAATTTGGGCATCTAAGTATCCTATTTCCCTATTCAGCGACTGCTCAGTGCTTTCCAGACTTTTCAATTTTTTTTCCAGCTCCGCGATCTTATCTTTAAGGGCGTCCTCTGCCTCGTCATTTTGAGCTAAAAGCGGCGCGTTTAACCCCACCAAAAAAGAGGCGGTAAAAAGGGCAAAAAATAAGAGCCGTTTAGCCATAAGTCAGTATTTTAAGTATTTTCTGACAGCGGAAATGCTGGACAAAAAGCCCAGCAAAATTCCCGAAACAGTCAGCAAACAGACCAACATTATAGCAAGAACCCAAATGGAAACGGAATAATTGGGAAACAGCACAAAACTAGATAAATTCAGCGTTCTAAAAACACCCCCAATTTCCCCACTCACAAGCAAAACGGCGTAGATAAAAGAAGCAATAAAAGCGGAAACACCGCCATACATGATCCCCTGGTAGACTAAGGGCCTTTTGACAAAATCATCCGAAGCGCCAACCAGCTTTAGTATCTCATACTCGGGACCCCTCAAAGAAATAGCCGTACGGACGGTGGAAACCACAATGGAAAAAGAAACAAAAAGCAAAATGACCAAAATTACGCCCACTCCAATGCTTAAACCGTTGCTCCACTGGTTGAATCTTTCGATAATGTCCTCAAAAAACTTAACCCCTTCAACTCCCTCAAGTTTGGTATACTCCGCCGCCAAATCGTTTAGTAAACCAACATCTCTGGCTTTAACTTCCAAGCTGGCGGGCAAAACACTAGCCGTCACAGATTCTAACAGCAAGGGTTCATCTTTATTAAGCTCCCTAAAAATCGCAAAGGCATCTTCTTTTGACACATACTTAATGCTAAAAACCCTTTCGTCCATCTCTAGCTTGGCCTTGAGATCCAAAATCTGGCGCTCCTCAAAGTCGTCCTTAAAAAACACGGTTACCGCTGCCTCCTTTTCCAGCTTATCCAGCAAGGTTTGAGAAAACACCTCCAAGAGTGCGAAAAGCCCAAAAACCAAAAAAGTGAGAGTCATAACAACCAAATTTGAAACAGTAAAAAGTTTTTCTCTAGATGCTGAATGCACGGCCCTACTTAACGCTTGTGACATATTTTCCCTCCTTAACATCGGAAACCACTTTTCCATTCTCCAGATGGATGACCCGTTTTTTTAGCCTATCCACAACCCGATCATCGTGCGTCGCCATCAAAACAGCAACTCCCATGCTATTAACCTTCTCAAAAATATCCACGACCTGCTGGCTTGAAACCGGATCAATGTTGCCTGTGGGCTCGTCCGCAACTAATAAATCCGGCTCGTGGGCTAGAGCGCGGGCAATGGCTACTCTTTGGAGCTCACCGCCAGAAAGCTCCGACGGAAACCTTTGCGCTTTGTCCAAAAGCCCAACCAAAGTCAAGACATTTTCCACAACCTCGCGAATTTGGCCTTTTTGGGCGTCCACAACTTCTAGGGCTATGGCAACATTGTCAAACACATTTTTGGACGGCAAGACTTTAAAATCCTGAAAAACCACCCCAACCCTGCGACGCATTTGATGGATATCTTTCTGGGGAATCCCCGCCACATCAACACCGTCAAAGATAATAGAACCCGCGGACGGTGTTTGCTCGCGAATCAGAAGTTTGATCAAAGTCGACTTGCCCGCCCCGCTCCGACCCACCAAAAACACAAATTCCCCCTTACCGATAGTAAAAGTCACATCATCAAGAGCTTTAAAACCGTTCTCATATTTTTTTGTAACACCTTGAAAAATTACTAACGGGTCGTAATTTTGGGGATGTTCGGCAGGCGGTTTTCTCATGGCTGTCTCATTATATACTATAACAGCTTTTCTTGCTCCTTAGGCGCTTCTATGGATTGAACGCCCTCAAGTCGGTTAAAAAATTTACCAAACCGCGCTTTTACCCCGTCCATAGATTTATACGCGTTGGAAATGTGTCGCTCCAAAACCCCTAAATCCTCGCTAAACTTTTCCGCCTCGATTTTTATGCCGGCAAGCGCCTTTTGAATTTCCACCGCGTGTTTTTGCAACTCGTGTTGCTTGTAGGCCACCAAAACCACCTTTAAAAAGTAGGAAATTGTATTGGGACTTGCCAGCATGACATTTTTATTGCGGGCGTACTCCTCCACGGCCGGCGTGTTAACAATCACATCGTAAAACACCGACTCGCTAGGGATATACATTACGGCGTTCTCGGTTGTACCTTCCCCGGGCAAAATATACTTGCTGGCAATTTCATCAATCCGGCGCTTTACATCGTCCACAAACTTTTTGCGGGCTTTTTCCCGTTCTTCCGCGTTTTCCGTCGTCACACTTAACTTGTAGTTCTCCATGGGAAACTTTGAGTCAACCGGAATTATCCCTTTATCCGTAAACACCACTGCGTCGCAGCTGTTCCCGTCCTTAAATTTATACTGCGTAGTGTAAAGCTCCTTGGGCAAAACATTGGCCAAAATCTCATATAAAAACTGCTCACCCAACCCGCCCCGCAATTTTGGAGACCTTAGCACATTGCTTAAATCCTTTATATCTTTGCCAAATTCTTCAATCCCGCCCAACTGCTTTTGGACATGCCTAATGACTTCTTGGGTATTATTTAGCTGTTGGTTCAGAGCTTGTGTAAGATTCTGAGCAATCTGACTGCTTTGCTTTGCCACTTCCATCCGTTGGTCGCTCAGTTGCTTATCCAAAGTTTCGCGGTGAATTTTTAGTTGCTGCTCTAGTGTCTGTGAATTTCTATTTATCGACTCTGTTACTTCCGACTTCATGGTTTTGAGCCATTCCATCAGAATCTGGTCTTTGCCGTCATCCGGCTTTTGCTTTAGCGACTTGATTTGGGAATACAAAAAGACAGCGGCTCCTAAAACGCACACAATGACAATTGCAAGGGTTAAAATCTCCATAGAGGTATTGTACTACATTCCAGGCAACAAAAAACCCGCCATGCGACGGGGTTTTTGCTCTAACTAGCTTGAACCGTTTCTGCTAGACTTGTCGTGTTCTATTATATCTATCTATATTAACAAAAAAGTCAAGCCAGCTGGTGGTGTTTGTTGGACGAAATCCGAACCCATTTTGAGCAAAATCCAGAGGATTTTGCGGATTGATTCCCGCCCAGCGTT
>FWPV01000189.1_pt1:0-10000 | contig 217651 bp, 160 predicted proteins | sample 2228371 | NCBI WGS metagenome assembly FWPV01 (sample SAMEA103939776, study PRJEB20133) | metagenome
AGAGCATCGTAGCTGCGGCTCGTAGCCGCAGACCCTCGGCAGACCCAAAAGCCGTGGGGAAAGCCCTCACCCCCCGGCCCCCTCTCCCAAGGTTGGGAGAGGGGGAGAAAGCCCTCACCCCCCGGCCCCCTCTCCCAAGGCCGGGAGAGGGGGAAGAGAGCATCGTAGCTGCGGCTCGTAGCCGCAGACCCTCGGCAGACCCAAAAGCCGTGGAGAAAGCCCTCACCCCTCGCCTCCTCTCCCAAGGCCGAGAGAGAGGGGGGAGAAGCCCTAGCCGATGACGGTGGAAGTCGTCTGCAATTGGCCGCGGTGACGTGAAAGAAAGCGCGTATCCACCGTGACGCCGATGCGCGGCAAGTGGAGCTGCAACGGCTGTTCGTCGACATCGCGGCCCGACTCGCACGCCTCCACGATCTGGGCCGTCAACATGCCCAACACAGGCGCGGTCTTGAAAGACGATCCGCTCGTGCCGATGCAGACGTAGTAGCCAGGGCGGTCCGTCCGGTCCACGATCGGGTACCAATCCTGCACCGTGACATCGTAGAGGTCGGCCAACCCGCGCGGACGCCCCATCGTGACCGAGGGCATGCGCTTCATCAAGCGCAGCGTCTGCCGTTCGCGGTAAAGCTGCGTAACCCCGCGCTCGAACGCATCGGGGTCGTCGACGAATTCCAGCGCATCGCATGCGGGGTCGGTCGAGCCGACGATGATGTCGCGCCCGCCCGCCTCCGGGCGAAAATAGATGCCGCCGTTGAGGTCGCCGACGATCGGGAGCGGAACGCCGCTTTCGTAGAGCGGATTGACCTGGGCATGCACTTCACGTCGCAGAGGTCGCGTCTCCAGCGGCAGCGTCACGCTGGCCATGCGGTTGACGATGGCGGAGTGCGGACCGGCGACGTTGACGACGACGTCTGTTTCTATCCCTTGCCCGCTCTCCAGTTGCAGATGGAAGCGTCGCCGTCCCCCTTCCTCGATGGCGGTGACGCGCTGTTTGAAGCGAAAGACGACGCCTGCCCGCGTCGCCGCCTCGCGCAGATTCTGCGCCGCCAACGCCGGAAAGACGACGTAGCCGGCATCCTCCTCGAGCACTGCGCCCTCGATCGACTGTTCGCTCGGCTCGAAAAAGCGCGGGTCATCGACCGGCGTCGGTGGAAAGAAGGAGGAGGTGTCCAGAAACGGGAAACGGGCGGACACTTCCGCCGCCGAGAGGACGCGCGCCTTGATGCCCAACCGCTGCATCTCCTTCACGATCGTGAGCACGCCTTCATCCATGTGCGGCGGAATAAAGACCATCCCCGGCCTGGGAAACTGGATGAGCTCGCCCTCGATGTCGCCGACAAAGGAGCGCCAGTCATCCCAAATATGCCAGCCTTCATGCGCCATCGCAATCATGCCGGGCTGACTGTAGAAGCGACGAACAATCCCACAGGAGGAGGAAGTGGAGCCGTGGCCGGCGTCGCCATTTTTATCGAGAACTGTCACGTCAAAGCCTCGACGGCGAAGCTCCAGCGCAATGGCGCATCCGATCACGCCTGCGCCAATCACACATACTTGCATAGGAACTCTCCTGAAAATAAGATGAATTCGACACGGAAAAACGTAGCATAAAACAAACGGAGGCGCAACTGCGCACAGCGTTGCCTGTGGCTGCGCTTCCTTGATTCACCCACGCCAATCGAACGCGCCCGCCGTCATCCGTCGAATTTATTCGGCGTCTTTCTCCATAGAATGGAGGAAACTTTCTCCGCAGAATGGACGTATAATACAGGTCAAGGGCGGTTGGCGTGGCGCCGCGCAGAGGGCGCCAAAGAACGCGAGCAAAAGGATAGACGAATCCTCAATGAGTGGGCGGCGAAAATCTTTCTTGCGAATCGTGCACTGGATATTGGTGATGGCGTTGACGCTTTCGGCGGCGCCGGCCATGGCTGCTCCTGGAGCGACTGCGCCCACGCAGCAGGGCGGCGATGCTTTGCGCGATTGCAGCGTCGTGCCTGAAGAATCCTTGCAGGATGAGCTGAACCTCGTCGTTCAGGAGATCTTCGCTGCGCAACTGGCCGCGCTCGATCTAAACGCCATTGTTGAGCAACAATGGACCGCCCTCGGCATGGACCGCATCCTGGCCGAAGCCGTCGATCTGGCGACCGCGCGCGTGCAGAGCGAGACCGATCTCTGGAACAAGTTTCTGTCCGCCTGGTCGCCGGAGGCCGCGCGCGAGCTGGCGCTGGCGGTGGCGACCTACGCCTTCGACGCGCCGGTCTTTCGCAACGGCATGGAGGCGCTGGCGGATGCAGTCTCCGCAGCAATCGCCGGTGAATTGGATGTCGCCTCCGCCGAATCGACGTCGGCGGCGCTCTACTGCATGCAGACCTTCATCGACGCCAACTATTCGGCGGCGCTGGCGCGAGCCTTTGAGCGTCGCGTGGAAAGCGCAGTCACGGGCGCCCAGCTGCTCGAAGCGGACGCTGCAAGCCCCGACCTGCTGGCGCTCATCGACAAGCATCGTTGGGCGTTGGGCGGCGTCGGCGTGATTGTCGCCGCCCAACTGACGCGCAAATTGATGGTGACCGTCTCTCAGCGCATCTCGCAGCGCGTGGCGGGGCAGTTGGCGGGTCGGGTGCTGGGCCGCGTCGGCGCAGGCGTTGTGCCGCTTGCCGGCTGGGTTCTGGGCCTTGGCATGATTGCCTATGACCTGTACGACAGCCGCGACGGTGCGCTGCCTCAGATTCAGGCGGCGCTGAAATCCTCCGAGACGGCGGCGAGCATTCGCCGCGAAATTGCCGCTGCAATCCAGCCAGAACTGGAAAACGAAGCGCCGGCGCTGGCGCGCACGGTGGCGAACGAGCTTTTCGCTGAATGGCGCACGGTCAAACGCACGATTCGTCAGGTGCTCGACCTGGCGGCTGAAGACCCGGCCTTCGCCGAGCTGTTGGCATCGTTGCAGTCGCAAGAGCAGTTGAGCCGGCTGGTGCAGCTGGTGGGCGTGGTGATGGCGAACGGTGGCCGCGCGGCGCTTGACGCCGCCGTGGCCGACGGCTCGCTGCGCCGCGTGCTCGACCTGCCGGAGGCCGCCGTGACCATTGTGCGCGACCTCGGCTCCTTGCAGGCGGCGTTGGACTGGTATGCGGCCGTCGGCGGGCGGCTGAACGAAGTGGCGGCGCTGGAGTTGCACAAGCATCTGACGCCAGCTCAGGTCGACCGGGCGCAGCTCGACGCGCTGCTCGCCCTCAAGGACAAAACTGCGGCGGCGCGGTTGGCGCTGCTCCCGGCGCCGCAACTGGCCGAATTACTGAAATTGTCGGAAGCCAACCTTGTGGCGCTGGCCAATCAACTCTCGCCCGACGACCTGGCCTGGCTCGCTGCACAGACGCCTATGCTCTCTCTGGAGCAGCGCAATCAGCTGGTTGCACGGCTGCTGAGCCAGCCCGCCGTCATCGAACCGCTGCGACGGCTGGGCGACCTGCATCAACTGGCGAACGTCGGCGACTTGAATAAGGCCATCACCTTCCTGGCCGGCCCGCGCGGCGGCCTGGACTATGCAGCGGACAGCGGCGCCGTGTTGATGGGTGAGATTTCTCCTCAGCTCTTCTGGGCCAAGTACGGGCTGTGGCCGTCGGTCGGCGCCGGCGTCGCTTTGCTTTTGCTGCTGCTGGTGGCGCTGCGTCTGGCGTGGGGGTTCGGCGCCTGGCTGGTGCAGCCGTTTACTCATTTGCGAAGACGAAAAGCGTAATTCACAGGATCGTTTCACAGGGGTGACCGTTTACAGGGGTGACTTTACAGGGGTGACGTAGTGTTAATTGCATTAGACTCACACCCATCCGCAGAGATCGAGCTGGGGGAACTGTTGACCGTGGTGCACGTGCGCGCGGCCAACGTCGTCAGAGACATTCGCGAAAACATCCGCAACCTGATCGGTGGGCGCATGACCCATTACGAAGGGTTGATTCGCAGCGCGGTCGATGGCGCGTTGTGCGAGCTGGACGAACTGGCGCGCAGCAAAGGCTACGACGGCGTGATCGGCGTCAAGATCGCTCATCCCGTGGTTGTGGAGGGCGGCGTCGAGATTATTGTATACGGCAACGCTTTTCGTATAGTAAAAAATGCAGATCAAGGCGACGGTCAATCAAAAGCGTCTTAAGGGCTGGCGCTCCTGGCTCGTTCTGCTCTGGATTGTCTCCCTCATTTTCTCGGCGGCGCCTGTCGCCGCCGCTCCTTCCATGCAGCGCAGCGCGGGTGGGCAGTATACGATCGGCGACTGCAACCGCGTCGAACGCGGCCAGTTGCGCAACGAAATCGAAGCGCACGTGCTGGCCGTGCTTCAAAATGAAGCCAAACCCTTCGACGTCGATGCGATGGTAAGCCGCGCCTGGACGGAGCTTCAGATGGACGCCGCCATCGATGCCGAGGTGAAGCGCGCCGTCGATGCGCTGATGCAGAGCGAGGATTATTTCAACCGTCTGCTTTCCGGCTGGTGGCCCGAAAAGGCGGAAGAGTACGCCGAGCGCGTGGCCAACGACGCGTTTGGCTCGCCGACCTTCCGCGCCAAACTGGACGCCCTCTCGGCGGCCATCGGGCGAGAGGTGGCGAAACAAGTGGAGGCGCAATTTGCGCAGGCGGCGTCGGTGGCCTTGCTCTGCCTGCAAGCCTACGTAGGCGAACGATACTCCCAGGCGTTTTTTGAACTATTCGCCGTCCGCGTGCAGCAGGAAACGCAGGCTCTCGCCCTGGATCCGCTTCCCGCCCCGACCTCCGCCGCCCTGGTTGACCATCGGCTTGCGTTGACGGGCGTGGCCACCATCGTGGCGACGCAGCTCATCCATCGCCTGAGCGTGAAACTGAGTGAAAAGCTTGCGCAACGCGTGGCGGGCCGCATCGTAGGGCGCATCCTGGGGCGGGCCGGGTCTTCGTTTATCCCGATTGCAGGGTGGGTGGTTGGAATCGGCCTGATCGTCTACGACTTGTGGGAAGGGGGACAGGGCGCGCTGCCGCAAATTCAAGAGGCGCTGCAGAGCGAAGAGGTCAAACAGAAGATTCGTCAGGAGATCGCCGACGCCGTGCGCGATGACCTGCCGGAGCAGGCGTCGATGATTGCGCTGGAGACTGCAGCCAGCCTGATCGAACAGTGGCAAGGATTCTGCGACGCCTACGCCTACGTCTGCATGGTGGCGGAGGAGAACGCCGATTTCCGGCGCCTGTTGCAAGAGACGACGCTCGATGAGCTGGAGGCTGTGGCGAATTTGGTCAATTTTTACATGCGCCAGCTGGGCCGCGCCGAGCTGGATCGGGCGCTCGCCGACGGCAGCCTCAGCCTGCTGCTGACCGCGCCGGAGGCGGCTCTCACCATCCTGAGCGAGACGTACAACACCGCCGAGACGCTGGCCTGGGTGCAGCTTGCGGGCGACGCGCTGGCGCGCGTGGCGGCGTGGGGCGTCCATCGTCGCGCCCGGCCCGAGGAATTCACCTCGGCGACTTTCGCAGCGTTCATCTCATTGCCAAAAGAAGAAATGGCGCAGAAGCTGCTGGCGCTCTCCGCCGAAAAACGCAGTGCGCTGCTCAAGCTGCCGCAGGAAACGCTGATTCAACTGCTCGAGGTGCAACCGGTGGCCGATCTCGACTGGCTGGCGGGCTATCTGTTGCTGCCGGATCAACCGCAGGCGCAGGAAGTGGTCACAGAGGTGGTGGAAGGCCGGCTTGCGGTAGTGGACCTCCGCCAACCTGCGCCGTTGCGCAGCCCGACGATCGTTCCATCCTCTTCTCCTTCGCCGGTCACAGGCGTCGCCGACGCAGGCGAACCCGTGGTTGAGTCTGTCTCGCCTACGACGAACTTCGGATTTCCCAGTCCGCTTTTGCTGGTTGGGCTGCTCCTCCTTGTCGCCGCCGGCGCCGGCGGCGCGGCGTGGCGATGGCGTCGGCGCAATCTATGAACGGCGAACGTCCCTTTCCCCATCGACAAATGCGGTCTTCTCTATTCACTTTTACAGATAGTGGGAATGATGCAGTTGAACTGGCAGTCGATAGAGCGGATTGAGCAAGTCGTCGGCGGTTGTGGTGCGGCTCTCAGCCGCACGTTTCCGGATTGACAGGATCGATCTAATTGCAAGGTCTCGGAGAATTCGAGGAAGTGTAGCTGCGAGCTGCGCCATCGTGGAGGTGAATCGAGCTCTGGCGTCGATGCGCAGACGCGGAAGCCCTTAGCCGCGCCCAATCTCGTTCAGCAGTGCGGCCAGCTGTGTTTTGACGGCGTTGTAGGAAAAATACGTTTCCACCAGAAGTCGCCCCGCTTTGGATAGCCGCATCCAAAGGGCATTATCGCGGTGCAGCGTCACGATGGCGTCCGCGAACGCGGCGGGCGTCTCGGCGATCAGCGCGTGCTCCCCATGCACAGCGTGCGTTCCTTCCGCTGCCACCGGCGTCATCACCACGGGCAATCCATAGCTCATCGCCTCCAGCACCTTGCCTTTGACGCCGGCGCCAAAGCGCAGCGGCGCAATGGAGACGCGGCTGCTCGCGTACAACGGCGTCAAATCCGTCACATGGCCGGTCACAAGCACATCGGAAGCCTGGAGCGCGGCGACCTCCGGCACAGGCAGGCCGACGAAGCGCACGGCTGCGCCGGGCAGCTGCGCGCGCACCTGCGGCCAGATGTCGGCCACAAAATGACGGGCGGCGTCGCGATTGGGCATGTGCACGTAGTTGCCGACAAAGAGCAGGTCGCGGCGACCCTCCGGCCCCGGAGCCTCCTTCACCACGCTGTGCACGTTGGAGATCACGCGCACGCGCGCCTGCGGGCGCAGCTGTTCGAGCAGCGCCTTCTCTTCATCGGTGACGACCCACGTTACATCTGCGTCGGCGATCACGGCGAGCTGTTTCTCCGCAACTGCGCGCGCCTGCTGCAACAGACGCTCGCTGCGCTGAAGCTGCCCGGCGCGGTGCATGCTGACGAAGGTCAGTTCAATTGTGTCATAGATCACCGCCGCGCGGGGCGCCCATCGCCGCGCCTGAGAGAGAAAGTCCGGCTGTCCAGGCGTCACCGCCAGCACGATCAGGTCGAACGCCGCCCCCTGATCGGCCAGATAGGCCAGCGGCGAGGCCGGCCCCGCCGCCTGCACTCCGCGGGCGGAGAGCAGCGCCCGCGCCTCGTCGATGCGCGCCTCGTAGATCGGATGAAAGGCGCGGCCGGCGGACAGGTTGGTCACCTCCCACCCCAATTCGCGCATCATCTGCATCAGGCGCAGACCGCGCAACGAGGCGCCGTCCAGGTCGGGCAGGGGATGGGTGTGGGTGATGAAGAGCGCATGGCCCGGCATAGTGCATCAAAATGAGCCTGAAAGATGCAGCATCGCCCGCGCTTCGGCCGGAGTGGCGACTTCTCGCTGCAGCGCCTGCGCAATGCGCACGGCCTGTTCCACCAGCTCGGCGTTGCTGCGCGCCAGCACGCCCTTGCGCAGGTGGAGGTTGTCCTCGAAGCCCACGCGCACATGGCCGCCCAGCAACACGCCCATCGCCACCATCGTCCATTGCGCCGCGCCGACGCCCAGCACCGACCATTGCGCGTCGGCGGGGAGTTTGCTGCGCATGAAGAGCAGATTTTCCGGCGTCGCCGGGATGCCCCATTTCACACCCATGCAAAGCTGAAAGTAAGGAGGCGGCTCGATCAACCCTCGCCCGATCAGGTCAAGCGCCTGGTCGATGTGGCCGACGTCGAAGACCTCGATCTCCGGCTTGACGCCGGCGGCTTGCATGCGCCGCGCCGCCTCCTCGCCGAATTCCGGCGGGTTGGCGAAGAGGCGGTCGCGAAAGTTGAGCGAGCCGATGTCGAGTGAGCAGAGATCGGGGCGCAACTGCACCGGCGCCAGCCGTTGCTCCAGCGCGTCCTGTCCGGTGACGTGAAGGCCGCTGGTCGTCAGGTTGACCAGCATGTCGCAGCGGCTGCGGATGCGGTCGAGCACTTCGGCGAAAAGCTCCAGCCGAGAAGAGGGCGTTCCGCTCTCTGGATCGCGCACGTGGATGTGGGCGATGGCCGCGCCGGCCCTGTGCGCCTCCACCGCTGCGTCGGCGATCTCGGCCGGCGTGTAGGGCACGGCCGGGTTCATCGCCTTGGTCGGTCGCGAGCCGTTGACCGCGACCGTGACAATCACCTTGTTCATATGCCCCACGGCCCCTGATAGCCGTTCGCTTCCACCTGCTTCTGCGCTTCGCGATGCAGCTCTTCCTGCGCCAGCTCCGCTTCAACGGCGGCCAGCCGCGCCATCACCTGTTGCAGCAGCTCCATCGTGGGGTCAGGCAGGGCGTTGTGCTGGAGATCCTCGTGGCGCGTATCTTCCACCAGCACGCCGGAGCGCCGACGCACGCGCCCCGGCACGCCGACGACCACCGAATGCGGCTCCACATCTTTCACCACCACCGAGTTGGCGCCGATGCGCGAGTGCGCGCCGATGGTGATCGGCCCCAGAATCTTGGCGCCTGCGCCGATGACGACGTGGTCGCCGATGGTGGGGTGGCGCTTCTCTTTGCGCCAGCTCACCCCGCCCAGCGTGACGCCGTGATAGAGCGTCACATTGTCGCCGATCTCTGCGGTCTCGCCGATCACGACGCCCATGCCGTGGTCGATGAAAAAGCCGCGACCGATGGTGGCGCCGGGATGAATCTCGATGCCGGTGAAGAAGCGGCCAAGATGGGAAATCAAACGCGCCAGAAAATAGAGCCTGCGCAGCCACAGCCAATGGGCTAAGCGGTAAAACCACTGCGCATGCAGCCCTGGGTAGCAAAGCAACACCTCCAGCGTGCTGCGCGCGGCGGGATCGCGCTCGAAAACCACCCGGATATCCTCGCGAAGTCGGTCAAACATGCCTTGATCCTCAAACAACCCTGGAAAACCGATCGCCGTTCATCATTATTGATTGTAGGTTTTCCTGGGGCGTTCGTCCAAAACGTCCGTGCATGGTTGACCGGCTTCGACTTTCGTATGGCTATAGGATCTCGCAATATCCCGCCGGAGGCGGAGACCTTCGACGCCAGTTTTCCTGGATGTTACGCGCAGGCCAACTCGAACGCCGCGCGCAGGCCGGCGAGCGCGTCTTTGCGAGGGATGAACTCATGACCGATGTAGCCGGTGTACCCCGTGGCGGCGATGGCCCGGAAGATGGCCGCGTAGTTCAACTCCTGCTGTTCGTCTAGCTCCCCGCGGCCGGGGTTGCCGGCGGTGTGGTAATGGCCGAACCAGCGATGATGCGCCTCGATGGTGCGGATGATGTCGCCCTCCATGATCTGCATGTGGTAGATGTCGTACAGCACCTTCACCGCCGGCGAGTTCACCTGACGGCACACCTCGACGGCGAACGCCGTGTGGTCGGCCTGATAGTCGGGATGATCCACTTTGCTGTTCAGGACTTCCAACACCAGGGTCACGCCGGCGTCTTCCGCCCGGCGGGCGACCTGCGCCAACCCCTCCGCCGTCGCCTCAACGCCGGCGGCGTCGTGCAGGCCGTCGCGGCTGCCGCTGAAGCAGATCAGGTTGGCGATGCGCCATTGCTCCGCTTTGGCGATGTTGGCTTCCAGCTCGCGCACGATCCTGGGATGATGGGCGCGGCGGTTCAAGCCCTCGACGATTGAGGCGTGGCCGTTGACCGAGGCGATCGCAAGGCCGTATTGGCGCGCCAGCGGCCAGTACGCCTCCGGCAGCAGCTCGACTGCGTCGTAGCCGATTTCGACTGCGGCGCGCAGCAGCTCTTCCGGGCTGAGAGGATCGGGAACAAAGCACCACCAGGAAATGGATTGACGATACGCAGGCGTCATGGATGGCTTTCTCCTTAAATGTTCAGAGCAATGTCACCGGCTGCCCCAGCGCCAGCGAGCGTTGGGCGGCCTCGGCCAGGCGCAAGGCCTCCAGTCCATCCTGTAAGCTCACCGAGGCCGGGCGCCCCGCCTCCACGGCGCCGAGAAAGTCGGCCAGCTCGAGTCGATAGCTGTCAGCGTAACGATCGAGGAAGAAATGTTGCAGGGG